>Ga0209211_10004776_pt1 | contig 20775 bp, 24 predicted proteins | sample RifGroA2_FD_183992 | JGI IMG/M metagenome (GOLD analysis project Ga0209211, IMG submission 183992) | Groundwater microbial communities from Rifle, Colorado, USA - Groundwater A2 (SPAdes) (version 2) | ecosystem: Environmental > Aquatic > Deep subsurface > Groundwater | place: Rifle, Colorado...
CCCCCCGCCGTACCAGAAAAAGTCCTTCAGATTGAGAAGGCCGAGAATTATGGATATTGCCGCAATGACGCGGGTGAAAATTATAGGAAGCGTCCCAACTGCCAATACTTTATAAAAACCCAGTCCCATCAGAAGATGGATGATGAAAACCGCAGCTGCATAAGCCAAACCGGAATAGAGGGCAACTTTATCTTTTTTTACTATGGTTGTTCCGGCCAATAATACTATGAGGAATCCGAGCATGCAGGGATTAAAAGCGTCAGTCAAAGCTCCGAGAAGCAAAGCGATCATCGTCAAATTCTTTCCCTGGTTATTTCCCTGTGGCTTAATTTCGGTATCGTTTTTGCCTGACATATAATTGTCCGCAACTATCACAAAGTTGGATATGATATCTTTATCACCGACCAGATATTTATCTCCGATAAATACGATAGGCACTCCCTGGTCCCCCGACTTTACATTGTAATTTTGGAAATATTGGCTGAGTTTAGATGAATTTTTTTTATCGTTGTAAACTTCGTAGAACCTCATAGGGTATTTTTTTTCTATATCATTTTTCTTGAAAAAATCTTCCACTTTGGCGCAGTGTACGCACCCGTCACCATGGAAATATTCGATGATTTTTTCCTCTGCCGAGGCAGTGGAAGGCACTATCATTAGGAGAATCAGGAGAAAGACTGCTGATATGATTTTTCTAAATCGGTTCATGGTTTGTAGTATCATACCAGGAGATATTCAAACTCTCAAGCGATAGGATAAACCTGATTTGAAGGATTTGGTGACCCTGATGATAGTACGGAAACGGACGATGATGATGAAAGCTATCGTCGCATAAATTACTCCGATAATACCGTCTATCACATAATGTTCACCCAGATATATTATGGAAAACCAGACGCCAAACACATAAGGAAGCAGGAGGAGTGCAATTTTTTTCAGTCTCTTGAAAACAAATAAGAATATAAGCCAGGGATAGGCTGCATGGAGAGATGGCACGGCGGCTACCAAATTTGCACCAAAGAACCTGTAGACTGATGGCACATCAATGGGTGTGGCAAAATTAGCAAGTACCTGGTCCATTACTTTTTTTAATGGAGGTATATAGCCCAAGTTGCTTGCCATCCAGGGAGGCATAGCCGGATACAACATGTACGTGATAAATGCAGTATAAGACAGGATCAGAAGTCCCGCCATATATTCTTTGAAGTGTTTCCTGTCATCCAGCCAAAACAGGAAGGCTATCATCATCGGTATCACGAAATGTGAAATGTACAGGATTACTGCCAAGTAGTCATACCAATGCGTAACATTATCCACGAAGAGCGCATTTTGGAGACGGATGCTCGGTATCTCGCCGAACATAAATTTGTCTGCTTTTATCATGGGAAATATATTTACGTTCTTAGTCAGGACAGGTCCTAATCCCCGAAGATATTCGTAGCCGAAAAGAAGAAGCATGATAGGTATCCAATCAAAAAGGAACTGCCTGGTCTTGCCTAATAGAAGTACTCCAAAAAATGCAAAAAAGAAGAATTGGTCCGGCGAAAACCAAGCCCTGTGCCAAAGCATGTATACGCTTACGCCTACCATGTAAAGCACCGCCCCCCCTAGAAGGAATCGTTCATAGAGTCCCATCAGTTTCCACTTTTCTATCAATCGTTTGGTATGTCTTCTCACTTTTTATTTTAAATAAGTTTATCCTGTTCCGGATTTCCCTTTGGAGGGGACAATTTCAAATGTTTGTAAGCAGCCTGAGTCGCTTCCCTGCCTTTTGGTGTCCTTTTCAGAAATCCTATCTGCATAAGATACGGTTCAATTACATCTTCTATAGTGCCGATATCCTCAGATAAGGTGGCAGCCAGAGTCTCTATCCCGACAGGACCTCCTTTATGAATCTCTATTATCGTAGTAAGCAAACGCCTGTCTTCGCTATCTAGTCCGGCCTGGTCAATATCCAGAAGTTTGAGAGCTTCCTGAATTATACCAGAATTTACTTCTCCGTGGCCTTTCACTTGGGCGTAGTCCCTGCTTCTCTTAAGTAGTTTCAAGACAATCCTGGGTGTTCCTCTTGCCCTTTTGGCTATTTCTTCTTTAGAATACTTATCTATCCTGAGGGTTAGCTTAAAAGCAGCTTTCTCGACTACTGTTTCCAAATCCTGGGGATTATAAAAGGTCAGTCTTTGGATTATACCAAATCTGTCACGAAGAGGAGCTGACATGAGTCCGATGCGGGTGGTAGCGCCGATGATAGTAAATTTCGGCAAGTCGAGACGAAGAGTCCTGGCTGAAGGGCCTTTTCCTATCACTATGTCCAGGCAAAAATCTTCCATGGCAGGATAAAGAGTCTCTTCTACCACTTTATTCAACCTATGTATCTCGTCTATAAAAAGCACATCCCCCACCTCGAGATTAGTCAAAATTGACGCCAGATCGCCGGATCGTTCCAGTGCCGGACCCGATGTCACTCTGATATTTACTCCCATTTCGCGGGCAATAAGATGCGCCAAAGTGGTCTTACCCAAACCCGGAGGCCCGTAAAGAAGAGTATGTTCAAGCGATTCCTTCCTTCCTTTGGCTGCTTTTAAAGCTATCTGCAAAGCCTCAATTACTTTCTTTTGCCCGACAAACTCCTCCCACGTTTTGGCCCGAAGAGTCGTGATGAGCTTTTCTTCCTCTAAAATTTGTTCTTTTTGTTGATTATTATTTTGACTCTGAACTAGCATATAAAATATTAAGAAAAAAACATTCCAAATACATTAAGGCATCGCCTTGTTCTGACAAGGCGATGCCTTGTCGGAAATAAAGCTTGCGCCTTAATATCCAAATATCCTTGTGTCTAATCCTACTTCCCCAAATATTTCAAAGCCGCTCTGATCTTTTCACTTGTAGTTCCCCCATCATCAATTGACTTTAATGCCTCTCTTGCCTCATTTTGTTCAAATCCAAATGTTTTAAGAGCTTCCATTATTTCCTTTGTTTCCGAATTTCCTTCTTCTTTCAGATCCAGTTCATCCAGAACTCCCAGTTTGCTCCGGAGTTCTATAATGATTTTCTGGGCATTTTTTTTACCAAGTCTGGGAGCCTGGGTAAAGAATTCTATATCTCCTCCCGCTATCGCTCTTTTAATTTTTTCGGCATTACCGAGAGCAAAGACATTTATTGCGGTCTTTGGTCCCACACCGGATACCGATATCAGAAGTTCAAACAATTGAAGTTGTTCAATAGAAGAAAAACCATACAGGTCCAAGGCGTCATCTTTGACATGGGTATGTACAAAAAGTTTAAGTTCCTTATTTAAATTGTCAGAAGATATTATCTCCGCCGAAGTATGTACTTTAAAACCCACTCCCGACACATCCAATATAATATATTGCCCTGTCTTATAATCTACTTTCCCTTTCAAACTTCCGATCATGATAAAAATTGTCATTGCGAGGATCCGCCAGATGGCGGAGACGAAGCAATCCCCTTATGAACGGGATAGCCTCACCCTACGGGCTCGCGATGACATACCTATTTAATATTTAAAATTTAACATCTCTCTCCCTCTATAAGAAAAACAGTGGCCCAGTGCTATGGCTACTGCGTCTGCCGCATCATCCGGCTGGGGAACTGTTTTTAGTCCAAAAATAGTTTTCACCATTTGCTGCATCTGGTTTTTATCTGCCCGGCCGTAACCTGTAAGCGCCATTTTGACCTGAAGAGGCGTGTATTCTATACACTCCAATTTATTTTTTTCACAGGTAAGCATTGCTACTCCCCTGGCTTGTCCTACAATGATGGCTGATTTCGTATTCGTATTGAAAAAAATCCTTTCCAATACAGCTACCTCAGGTGAATATTTACTTATGAGTATATTGAGGTCATTATATAGGGTAATCAGGCGTTTTGGAAGAGTAATATCCTTTGAGGTTTCTATAGTCCCGTACCCGAGAAGTTTTTGTTTTCCATTTTTTTCTTCAACCACTGACCAACCGGTGATTGCTATCCCCGGATCAATTCCCAGTACTATCATTAATCAGGATTATAACATTTCTCTAATGTCCCTGGTGCCTGGGTAAGTTCTAGAAACGATGAAACCTTCATCTGTACGTCTGGGCATAAGTTCACCTTCTTTCGGTAATTTCTAACATGTTTACATAATATCTTTAGTTTATTACTGGATTTTGATAATGATTTAAATAATCTCTTTCAACTGCTATACTTTCACTATGGATTATTATTCATTGACTATCTGCGGATTGGAAAGGAAACTCCCGATGAGCTTCGTAGGCAAGGAAACCAAACTTGCAAGTTTTTCCATGCTTGGTGACGTAGAACTTGTAGACAAGCTGTCAGATAAATTTGCTGAAGAATTGAAGGATATGGATTTTGATTACCTGGTCGCGACAGAAATGAAAATAATATCGCTGGTTCATGGAATTGCCAAACGGCTTAATCATACCAAATTTGTAGTTTGCAGGAAAACAGTCAGACCCTACATGATAAGGCCTATTATACTCAAACCTCTTCCTCATTTTCCCAAACATGTAAAACAGGTGGTCATCAACGGTACAGACGCTGAACTTCTACAAGGAAAAAAAGTAGTGGTAATAGATGATGTATTATCAACCGGAGTTACCATGCGCATGATACATATTCTTATGGATCAAGTAGGAGCAATTGTGGTCAAAAAGATGGTAATCCTCAAACAGGGCGAGCAGTTCGACAAAATCGAAAACCTCTTTTTTCTGGAAAACCTCCCCATCTTCAAAACCACCATCCAGACTTACTAAATAAACACCATTATTCATAATTCATGTATTTCTCCTCTTGACAACGATTTATAGATAGGTTTAATCTGGATCTAACAGCGTAATATCTTTCCAGTCTTTGAAAGAAAATATATGAACCAAAAGACATCTTTTTTTTATTTTATTATTATCAACTAACCCGCTTTAAAAAGGCGGGTATTTTTTGATGGTTAGTTAATGATGACGAGCTTTCCGTCCGAAGCTTTAGCGTAGGCGGATATTATAAATTTTTATTAAAGGAGAAAAAATGAGAGGAACTCCAGACAGAAGAATGCAAAATCCCGGAGATACCAGACCAGGAAAAACACCAAGAAGACAATCCATTCACACTATTATTATTTCTGAATCAAGACTTTCTCACAGAAATAAGATTCGATTAGCTACTATTTTGACTAGGGATAATTTAATGGCAGGTAATTCAAGAAAACAAGTTGTTATTCTCAGGGATGGTAATGATGACAGAGAAGATGACTAAATTTTTTTTATAGATACAACGGTTCAGGTGGTTGAAAAGAAAGAGAATAACTATGCCCGAAAAAATATTTAACGGCAATCCACGGATTATTACCCTACCATTTGATTTGAATCGGGTACTAGAAAGTGCAAGATTTAACGGATACCCTGATACCTTAATACATTTTAGAAATCTTGTCAGAGGAATAGTATATCGGAATCCACAACTTGGAGCTCCTATTCCTTATGTTACAGAATCCATGGACTTAGCGATAAAAAATGCGGACACTGTAAGAAAAGGTCTATTAGGAAGTCATGGTCACAGGTGGAAAAGCGGTGGAATTAAAAAAAGAGATAATTCAGAAACTAGACCAGATAAAACTATTCGATACCCGAAATTCCAGATAATTCATACTTATGATCATGGAAGGGAAGTTACAAGAAGGGTCAGAAACCCCGCCGTAAGAAGGAAAATAAGAAAATAGTGATCTAACCAAAAAACTAGATTTTAAGAGGAAGAGAAAAATGAAAGGTAGAACCTTTTCCCGGATCGCTTATGCAGCCTATCCGGCCGCGATGTCTTTGGACTATTTCTGAAGATATGAAAAGACCCAGTCCCAGACTCGAAAGCCTTCCCTGATCCGGTCTGTTATGAGCCTGTACGAATTTATCAAATATCCTGTCCTGCATATTTTTGGCGATACCTATACCGAAATCCTGTACCTCTACTCTGACTTGTCCTTTTTCCCTTTTGACAGTCACAAGTATTTTGTCTTTATTGGGAGAATATTTGATAGCATTATTTATAAGATTTGAAACCACCTGGCTTACCCTGAACCTGTCTCCGTTTATGATAAGTTTACTTCCCCCCCGGAAATATATTTGATGGTTGGTATTTTTAATCAGTTTGAAATTATCTACTACTTCTTTTACCATTTCGCTTAGATCAAACGGAGTCACGGTAAATCTCATTTTGCCTGACTCTATTGTTTGGACATCAAGAAGATCACCCACCAAGAGGACCAGACGGTTTATTTGGGAGTTCATTTTCCCAAGAAGTGACTCTGCGTAGATGTCTTTATTTTTTTTGGTGTAATTTTGGAGTATCTCTGCAAATGCTTTGATAGTCGTTACCGGGGTTTTGAGTTCATGGCTGGCTATGCTTATAAATTCGTCTTTTCTTTTCTCCAATATGACCATTTGTTTCTGTTTTTCTTTCAGCTCAAAGAAGAGAAGGTTATAAGGATTGGATAGTCCTATCTCTATGATAGCTTTATAAAATCCAAAATAAGCAAACAACTTTAAAATATGCCCCGCCAGATTAAAAATCCCGTAGACATCCACATACAAAGTAAAAGACAGTTCGCTAAGAATGCTTGTGACGATCGAGAAAACCAAAAGTTTAAATACTTTCTGGTCGAATTTACCCTTATTTCTGAAATGTATGAAGAGGACAACTATCAAAAGCACTGAGATTATATATTCGCTTAGCTTTTTAAATAGCGTTAAGCCCATACCCTCTATATAGCTGACCGGGAAAATTCTGAAAACAAATACTGATAAAAGTAAAATGGCGGTCACGAATACGTATGCATGGATAACGAAGAGTTTCTTCATTTTCCTCTTGATAAATATCGGCGCGATAAGTAAAGAAAATACGAAGATATATCTTCCTATGATCCAAAGTTGGGTTGGCAAATTTGTATCAAAACCTGCAAAAATATTCATTCCCTTATAAGCCAATGTATGTAACGTATCAATTATCCCTATGAATAGAAATGCTATTCCCAGGAAAAGAATATAATTATTGCTTATAAACCTCCGGGCATTCCATGATAGAAGAAAAATGGCAATTGCAATAAAAATACTGAATAATTCGGCCAGTGAATGAAAGAGGAGATAACTGTGAATGCGTGTAGAGATCAAAAGCAAGATAAAAACTGCAGGCATCAAAATCCTGCGCAGATATGCACTCATTTGCCCCAATTATATCACTTCTCCAATTGTCCGCTTTTTTAGTTGTTTATTGGCTGATTGGATGATTTTTTTATATATGCTATGATTATTCCAAATCATATGCCTATAATTTATGCCCTGCTCGCCATGATTTTTTGGGGGTTAGCGCTTTTTCTTGCAGCTCTTGCCTCCAGAAAAATAGGAAACGTCCTCACATTATTTTGGATGGAACTCTTTGGACTGGCTACCGGAACAGTTTATCTTGTGTTTAATCATGTCCAATTATCCGGTTCAATTGTTCCCAATCTGCCGATTCTTTTCACTATAGCAATTCTCCAGCTTACCGCTTATCTTTCTTTTTACAAAGGAACGGAAAAAGGCCAGGTATCACTGGTTGCGCCGCTTGGATCGTCCTGGAGTTTAATTACAGTACTCCTCAGTGTGATCTTTCTGGGAGAAATTCTAAAACCATCTCAAATTTTTGCTATTTTATTAATACTTGCCGGTATTATCACAGTGGCCGTCAATATTTTCGGTATTTTCAAAGGAAAATCTTTCAAATTTCTGGAAGGAACAAAAGAAGGTCTTCTTGCCATGCTCGGCTGGGGAATTTCTCTTTATTTTCTTATCCTGCCATCCAAAGAGCTGGGGTGGTTTATTCCTGCATTTGGGTTCCGCCTTTTTATAGTCCTTATGCTACTTTTTTATATTAAATATTCCAAACTGAATCTTTTTCCAAAAGACAAAAAACTTCCCTTAAATCTTCTGATTCCCATCGGGGTATTTGATATGTTGGCCTTTTTTGCTTATTCCCTCGGAGTCTCAAAAGGCTTCGGCTCAATAGTCGCCCCAATATCCAGCGCCTATGCCCTGGTCACCATATTTTTGGGAATAATATTTCTGAAGGAGAAAATAGGTTTAAGACAAATTGCAGGAATTTTAGGAATTATTTCCGGCCTCATTTTGATCTCTCTTTAAACAAAATCATTCTATACTTCTTTTAGATCTTTCAGTCTTTTCATCTTTGAAGCTTTTATTTCTTTCCTAAGTTCTAAGTTCTTAGTTCTAAGTATTCTAAGTCTTAATGTCCTGCTTGTCTTACCTCATCAGAAATCTCCACGTTTTTACTGGGATTGCTTCCGGTCACTCGGAAATCCTGGTCAAAATTCGGGACATCTTTATCTGTTTCGATTTCTTTCGGGTCAGGAATGATGAAACCATCTGCATTTCTGTATGCCATAATTTAAGTCACCTTCTTCTGATAGAAACTGTGTATAAACTGATCATTATTTTATTATTAATACTCTATAATATTATACCACAACCATGCAATATGACCCTATATGAAAATTAAACTATACTGATATGATGATGAGGTATTAAACTGATAAGAATGTTAGAATAAATCTATTCTATGCTCCACCATTTCGTGTTCCAAAGACACCATCCATAAGTACCAACCGGCGGGTATAGAAATAGTTTTATCCGGAAGAATTTTCCAGTGGCATATAGGGGTATTTTCAAGAAAATTTATCCAATCAGACAAAGGTTCGGGTGGAAATAAGGATTTTAATTGATAAGCCACACTTTTTGCCTTCTTTTGTAACTTATCCCAATCCCATTTAACGTATTTTTTACTTTGATATGCGTTAAATTCGATCACAACCGCAAAATCCAAATGCGCCTTCTCTTCTGGATCGTAGTAATTTCTAAGCTTAATTTGTTCTTTAAGACGCTTTTCCCTGTCTTTGTCCGTAAATACCTCAATCTGCCATTCTTCCCATCCCATGATATGAGCAATTACATCCGCTTTGGTTCTCCCGTCAGGAATAATCGCAGAAGATGTTTTGCTGTTTAATTTTTCTATTGCCGGAACATAAAAGCTCAATGCTTCACAATGTAGTTTTTCCAGAGATGAGTATCGACGCATCAAATTTTCGTCAGAAGAAATTTCCAACAGCCGTTTATACCAGTTCTCTTTATCAAATTTCTGGTCCATTTAGTGCTTAAGCAGGGTAATCTCAGGAATTATAGACGCTTTTATCCTGGCAACTCCTCCGACAGGAAAAGTAATTTTCGGATCGGTATGGCCGAAATCGACATTGGTTATCACAGGAATATTCTCGAGTTCTTTTTTTGTTTTAATTATTTGAAATAGTAATTTATCATTAATCTTACTGGCAATTTGAAAACGTCCAATTACAATTCCTCTTACTCCGGTAAACCCGGGCAGATGAATAAGTGACTGCAGGTCACGGTCAAAAGTGTGTGCCTGACTTTCGTAATCGTCTTCGATAAATAATATTGAATCTGCAAGATCAGGCATATATTCAGTCCCCTGCAGAAGATTTAAAGTGCAAATATTCCCGCCTACGATATTTCCCTCCGCTTCACCGGGATTAATAACCAAATAACCGGGATTTGGTATCAAACTCCTCTTTTCCTGGCCTTCCCACCAGGGATCATCGCTCCAGTTTTGGCTGGGCTTTATACTAATCGGTTCGTCGGAAAATAAACATTTTTGAAAATAGTCGAGCGTGTATTCCATATGGAGTTTCTGTCCGAATGTGGAATAGTGAGGTCCGGAATAAGTAACTAGTCCGGTTTTGGCAAGAATAGCATTATTTAATGCTGTAATGTCTGAATACCCGCAGAAGATTTTAGGGTTCTTCTTTATCAAATCCCAATCGATATAACGGAAAAGTTGGTTACAATTAAACCCCCCAATTACCGTAATCACGGCTTTTACTGATTTATCCGCAAATGCTTCATGAATATCTTCCACACGCGACTCTATGGATGAAAAACCAAAATCATCCATTTCTTCCACATGCTTCCCGAAGGAAACTCGAAGCCCCATCTCTTCAAATCTTTTCATCGAAATATCCCGAGTTTCTTTAGAAATAATAGACAGAGATCTTGAAGGAGCTATTATTCTGACGTTATTACCTTGTATTAGTTTTTCTGCGTATATGTAATTCATAAAATGATTTCTTATATATTTGTTAATTGCTCTTTATGGTATATTGTTTATATAGATTATAATATTAACAATATGAAAGCAATTAATCTTAGCAAATCACTTCAAAAATATACATCAGGATGGGTAGCATTGGATAAAGAAAACAATGTTGTTGCCCACGCAAAGGTATTTTCCGATCTCTTAGATATATTGAAAAATAAAGTTAAAGAAAAAGATCTGACAGTTATGGCGGCTTCAGATAATTACTACGGCTATATTACTCCATGCCTAAAATAGCATATACCTCTTTACCATCACCTCATGGGCATATAAATAAGCCTCTCATAAATATTGGATTATCATCGGACAAAACACATAGAGTAATTCCTGCACAAATTAAAGCTTTGATCGATTCCGGTGCTGATGTGTGCCTTTGCAGTGAAGATATAAGCGCTTGGTTAGGAATAAAATTAAACAGAAAGAAGTCCTGCTCATTTACTGCCGCTAATAATCAGATTTTTAATGCGATACCCGAATACTTAACCATGTCTGTATTTGGAAAAAAATATAAAAGTAACTTCTTTATTTCCAACAATTTGCCAAAGAACTTTCCGATCATATTGGGTCAAAAAGGATTTTTCAGTCAATTTAAAATTGTATTCGATTATAAAAACTTAGAAATAGAAATTACTTAATTTATCCCCACTCATTAGTCTTTAGTCTCATTCTATCTCGTGATAGGTTATAATGAATTAATGTTCTCTCTTATACCCAATCCCAGATTCATGTTAGTTGGACTCGTGCCGCCGCGTGAGGATAAAGAAAAAATGGTGGCTGATTTTGAAGAAGCGGAATCTTTGGTCAGGACTTACGGCGGGAAAGTCTATGCTGCTTCGGCTCAAAACGCCAACAGGGGAAGCCGGGCTACATATATAGGTAAGGGCAAAGTCGAAGAAATTTCGGAAACTATAGTCCGGGAAAATATTGACATAATTGTAATTAACGGACAGGCCAAACCCCAGCAGATACATAACCTGAAAATTTACCTCGGGAAATTTAAGCCGAAAATAGTAGTTTGGGACAAAGTTGAACTGATACTTCAGATATTTTCTAAGCACGCAGCAACTTCAGAGGCCAAACTGCAAATTAAAATCGCGGCAATGAAACATATGGGACCGAGAATCTATGGTATGGGATTTATCATGTCGCAACAGGGAGGGGGAATCGGGACAAAGGGAATTGGTGAAACAAATACGGAACTTATGCGCAGGCACTGGAGGAATGAAATGCGGCAGGTACAAAATGAGTTGGAAAAGCAGACAGATAATCGCGAAAGACAAATGGAGAATCGCAAAAAGACCGGCTTTCAGACCGTTTCCCTCATAGGCTACACCAACTCAGGCAAAACTACTCTATTTAATAGTCTGACAGGAAGTCATAATCTGGTGGAAAACGCTTTGTTTGCAACACTGGACAGCAACGTCAATAAACTCTTTCTGAAAGAAATTAATAAGGAAATATATCTGACAGACACAATCGGTTTCATCCAGGATCTACCGCCTGATTTAATTGATGCTTTCAGATCGACACTCATGGAGACCATCCACGCAGATCTCCTTTTGCATGTCATAGACATTACAGACCCCCGAATGACAGACAAAATTACTGTGGTAGAAAATATTCTCCGCGATCTAGGCATCGATAATAAAAACCAGATATACGTTTTTAATAAAATTGATATAACGAACGGAGTAAATCAAGATGATCTAATAAGCCAATTCGGCTCATTTCACCCGGAATTTATCAGCGCGGAAAAAGGAAAAAACCTGGAGAGTTTGCTTGAACAAATTCAAATCTTACTTAGCCATCCTGTTTAGCACTATTTGGTCTGGAGCAAGTGGAATAAAATCTTACTTGGTTACCACTAAAATATTATCTAAACCTTCATAATTTTTATCACCGATAATAATGGAAGATTTTTTGTTAAATGCAAATTGTACAAAAGCTCTAAATAATAAAAAATCTTTTTTCACCGGGCGTTGTAAGTAGAGTGTGAATTTAGAACCAAAAACAGAAGTAATTGATGATATTAGTTCCTCTGTATAAAACTCTTTAACGTGAAAGGGATTAAATTTGTCGCCGGCTAATAAATCTGAGAAGAGCTTATTTGGCGTTGAGACGAGAAAAACTCCTGTTTTTTTCAAATTCTTCTTTATGAGAATGAGAAACCTCTTGTATTCTTCCAGGTGTTCTATGGTTTCAAAACTGATTATGGCATCATAAGGATCCTTATTTCTTTCCAGAAATTCGAACACGTCGCTTGTGACGAAACTTAACTTTCCTTTTTTTGCTCCGTATTTAATTTTCGCAGCCTTTATCGTATCTTCCGATATGTCTACACCTGTTACTTCATGACCGTAAGATGCCAGTAATGCAGACCCGTAACCTTCCCCGCAAGCAATATCCAAAGTTCTACCCGATTTTATTTTGCCGGCTGCAAATACATAACGACTGGTATGATCTTCCCAAATCCTGTTCATCATCCAGTTATTCCGAGAATTTATATGCTCCAACGAGTATTTGGTTAAAAAATAGTGAATAATTCTTTTTATCATTTGATAATACGCTTTATCCCATCCTCCAGTTGGGTTAGCTAACAATCAATTATGATCGTTGGAAATTGTTACCATAAAATCAGTATACCAAATGAATTATTACGGCATATAAAGTAAGAGAATGTTTATTAAGTTTTAGGATTCAGATGTTATAATGCTCTATGATAGACTTAGTCCGGATAGTCTTCAGTTACGTATACTTAATGAGCTTGGAAAGAGTTTAGCTAATGATTCTCCGAAGACAAATAAAATCCATACTTTTCTCTTCCTTCATAAAGAATTAACTAATAATTGGATTTGGTTGAGGATGGACAATTATATTAATGGAGGGAAAATATGAAAATTCCATTATCAAAAAAAGGGGAATTTTTCTTTAATTAGTCTTCGAATATCTCTTTCTTCTTTATTAGACATGACTGGTCTTTGTATTCGAAATCCTGTTGGTTCCGGTACAGCAATAAATAATTTTCTACCTATATTTACCAATCCTGTTGTTGCACCTACATGCAAAGCAACCACTGTCTCTGGTGTCGTATGGGGATCTGGATTTTTGACAAGAATCGTTTTTCTCCGAAATATCTTTTCCTTACCAAACCAATCACTTGGACCAACTACATCCGCCTTCACTACTCTGACAACTTTATGTCCAGAAAATAAAGGATCTGTGAGTTCTAATCCACTATTTCTTCTCCCCTCTTTTAAGGCTTTTCTAAATCTTCCTTCGCTTTGTCTACAAGTAGGAGAATCCGTTGGGTATTTTTTGAAGCGAAGGAAAGTCAAATCATAACTATCTTTCCTAAACCTATCAATATTGTTCATAGTGACTGAATAAAAAGTTTGAGAAAGTATACTAAAAAGGGAAAAGAAAATCAAACTATAGGTTTAAGAAGCACGGGCTACTCTATCGATCTACAAGATTTGAACCAAAATAGATCCCGCACCAAAAATAAGTGTGAGCCGCCAGGGGCTCGAACCCTGAACCAACAGCTTAAAAGGCTGCTGCTCTACCGTTGAGCTAGCGGCCCTAAAAAAATTGTGCGCAATTTTTTCAGGGTAAACCCTATTTGTGCGGGATTATTAAAATAACTCTTTACCGATTAATTTTTTAACAGATATTTTTCCCTCTATAATTCTTCTGTCTTATTTTTATACTCTTCTCAATAATTCAATTTCCAAGCCCTTAATTTTTTAGAGTAAACCCATCATAGGGTACCTAAATGCAATCCTGAAAGGACAATATAAGATTATATCATCATTTCCTCTTATTGAAAATCACTACTCAAGGAAATAATACTCAAATATATAGTCTAATGATTTAAACCATTAGACTTTTCAGAAAGGTTTTAGTCGATCTCTTCTTCTCTCCCAAAGAATTCTTTTAGAATTACTCCATTTTTGTCCTCGGGAACTGAGCAATAATTCCTCAAAAGAATCTTTAATATCATCAAGTATCTTATTTCTAGATTCGTTGCTTTTGATTTTTGCCAATATTTTCCTCATACCGCTTCCTCTGATTTTCAACCATAATGCCACATGTCCGATTGTAGTCCTGCTTACTTTTAATGTTTCCCCGATGGAATCGTAATCGTATCCTGATAAAAGCATATATGCTATAGAAAATCTTTTCGCTATCATAACTTTTTCTGTAGGCGTTAAAAGATCCTCTACTAACTCTAAAGCTTCCTGATTATTGCTGCATTCTACAATACTGGAAATGAAAAGATGAAGAATTTTCTCCTGGGCTTTGGCTTGTATGAATCTTTTGGATATCTGCGGCATAATCTAATGATTTAAACCACTGGACTAATGATAACATCAAGAGTGTAATTACACAATAAATAATTGAGAATCTATTATTTATATAGCAAATATACTACATTTAATTTTTTGTGATAAAATCCTGTAATGAATAGAAAAAGAGAAAATGGTCCAATCAGTATAAAGATGGGAACTCTATTTCACCTCAAAGGGGATAAGGGTGATCCTCCTAAAACTTTTGTCGTTACTGACAACCGGCCACCAGGCAATCATTTTGAAGCATTTGAAGTTTTTCGTGATGATAGAGGAAAACGGTTTATTCATATGGGAGGTGGTTATGATACAGAAGATATTGGTAAAATATGTGAGGAAATCAAACCAAGTGAAGTTATAACATTAGCGCGTCGTGGAGCAAGAAGAAAACACTACGGGCTAACTAGAAATGTAATTGACTATTTTAAATCAAGCAGTAAAAAACCGCCAAGAATTATTAGAAGATAATTTTATGCATCAGAAAATAGTCTCCCACTTCCAAAAAGTTGACCCCATTATTTATCGAATAATAAATAGGATAGAGCCGCTGGAACCTGTGGAAATTTCCGGTAATTATTTTTCTGATATTTGTGAAGCAATAATTAATCAGCAATTATCGGATAAGGCAGCCAGAACTATATTTAATAAATTTAAGGAACTTTTTCCGAAGAAAATTATTACTGCTGAAATATTAATCAGCATTCCGGATCAGAATATCAGAAATGTAGGTCCTTCATGGAAAAAAGTATCCTTTATTAAAGATCTGGCGCTCAAACTGGTTTCCGGAAAAATTAAACTTAATCATTTAAACAGGCTTACTGATGAGGAAGTAATCATAGAATTGACTAAAATTAAGGGTATCGGACGTTGGACTGCAGAAATGTTTCTCATGTTTTCGCTGGGTAGAGAAGATGTATTTTCATCTGGAGACTTGGGCCTTCGCCGCGGAATACAAAAACTATACAAGCTGGAAACAGAACCGACACTTGAGGAAATAGAGAAGATCAGTAATAAATGGTCTCCCTACCGCACGTTCGCTGCCAGAATCATATGGAGAGCTAATGATCTAAGGGAAGATTAATAACTTCATATAATTCCCTGATACAACCTAGCTGAACTTTATTCCTTCGGTGCTTCACCAAAGATGGTCAGCTGGGTTCCCGGGTGTTCGTCTGAGGCGTAAGTAGAACCTCCGGTAGCCGGAGGATCTGCCCAATTATATAGTAACTCCGAATTTTCCACACTTATATTGATACAACCGTGGCTCATGGGATGACCGAAGTTACTATGCCAATATGCTCCATGAAGTCCAAATCCCCTGGTTTTTGGTATCTGATCGTTGTAGAAATACATAGTATAAGGCACGTTGGGAAGATTGTAATAGGTATTTATAGCCGGGTTTCCGCCTTCCATCCTGGTGTATCGAAGTTTGATCCATATTCGGAAATCTCCTGTCGGAGTCGGATACCACTTTCCTGATGAAATCTGGAATCCGAACACTACTCTCTCCCCTTCTTTGGCCTCCAGGTATTGTCTGGAAAGATCAATATATATATGTTTGTTGCTTCCCGTATTTTCACCCAAAACATTTTCCCCGCTTACGGTTTTTTCGACCAAAAGAGGAGACGATACTTTCTTCCCCATAAAGATACCGTTTGTTTGTGATTCGTATGCACCGCTTAAGTTTACGATACAGCTTTTGGAATTTGCACATGAGTTATCGTAAGTTCGGTTCTGATTCGTGAAGAAAGAAAGAGATGCGATCGCGACGAAAAATCCGAATAAAGCCATCCAGTATTTATGAAGGTTCTGAGTTTGTTTCTTAATGATGATTTTTTTTGTAAGTCTTTTTTTTATGCGGATTTTCCTCATTGATTTAAGGTTAACGAACATCTTGGAAAAAGTAAACGGGAAAATATATATAGGCTTGTAATATACCCTATAGTATGCTATAATACTGAGCTTTTTATGTTTACTGCACTAATTGCTATTTTTATGATTTTAAACTCCTCAACCGGGGAGTTTATTGACGTCGGAGGTACCCGGCTTCCGAGTAAGCAAATCGTAAGCCAGAAAGTTATATCACTTGAAAACAGATACCAGGACAGATTTGTGAATAGTGTCTTCAAGGACAACATCCTGCTCAATCTCAGATACCTAAAGGGCGATGTCAAAAGTAAGAAAGATATCAATTGGAGTCAGATTGTAAGGCCATTTAAATTTGAACTTAAGCTGGGGTCCGATGAAGTGTTTTCATTCCATGATGATGTGCTGCCCCAGTTTCAAAAAAAGAAATTGATTACAACCGGAGCTCATTTTAACTCTCTTGAAGGCTTTAAATCTGATGGGTTTCTGGTAGGAGACGGAGTCTGCCATTTAGCTTCAATAATTTATTGGGCTGCCAAATCAGCAGGACTGACCGCCCTTGCCCCCACCAATCATAATTTCAGATCCATTCCTGAAGTACCCAAAGACTTCGGAGTTGCCATCTATTACAATCCGGGTGAGAAATCCTCCAACCAACTCCAGAATCTCTATATAGTAAACGATAAAAACACAGACATCAGTTTTCTTTTCGAATATGATGGAACAAAGCTCCTAATTAGCGTATTGGAACTGATATAAGCTAAAGGAAAAGAAGAAATAAACCCAACGTTACTCCAATTATCCCCACAATTTTCCTGATATTCAATTCATCACGGAAAAAGAAATGAGATAAGACAGTGACTAACGTAATTGATGATACGTTTACAGCGTTTATATAGCCGGGATTAGGAGACAACTTATAACCCGTCTGCATATAGAAGTTAAACGCTACAGAAGAAATACCGATTAATATAAGAGGAACTGCATTCTTCCTGTCTATCTCCAATTTCGCCTTTTTCATAAGAGCTTCAAAAGCTATACAAACAGACGCAAAAACAGTCAAATAAAATAGATATGAAAAAACATCCATTCCCTGATCCAGAATGTATTTGGAAAAAAGAGCCAGGAACCCCCAGGTAAAGAAAGCTCCTATGGATAACAGAAACCAAAGATATCCATGACTTTTTTTCTTTTTTCCCGTATCAATGCTTATCAGTGCCGAAAAAAATACTATCAATATGATTGCCAGTGCGTTTTTCAGGGAAAGAGCGGAGTGAAGAAAAATTACCGCAAATATAGTAGTCATCACCACATAACTTTTTGAAATGACCAGACTGTAACCCGGATTAGGTGATAAGGTTATGGCTTTCTGAGAAAACCAGTTACCCAGAAAACTGAAAAATATTGCAGCGAAAATAATACCGGTAAGGTTTGAGACAGATATAGAAAAAGCTCCGCCTGAGAGTATGATAATAATGAAATAAACAGCAGCAGGTATCGCAAACATTGCCAGGGAATATGTTTCTATCGGAACTTTTTGTATCTGGGATTTCCTGATGGTGAGATATAAAACCACAGAGGATATAAACATAAATACTGCAGAACTTATCCAACTCATTAAATGAGTATAGCATACCGCAATATTGTATAATTACTACCAATGAAAGTATCAGTAGGATCCACAAACCCTGCCAAACTTGCAGCGACTCAAAAAGCATTCAATGATACAAAAGCGGACTTCATGGCATTGGTCCGTTTTCTACACCCGGAATTATTTGCATAGACAGCTAATTATTTCTAAAATCCGTCGCTGATATTTTCAAGGTGGGTGATGTTTATCACGTTCTGATTTTGATCTACTGTCACAGCCACCAAATCTATCCTTGCGGGTATTTCTATTTCATTGACAGTCAGATAATATTCAGCAGCCCGCCTGATCGATCTTTCTTTGAAAAATGAGACGCTTTCTTCAGGCGATCCGAAATCTGTATTGAACCTGGTTTTTACTTCCACAAATACAAACATCTCCCGATCCCTTGCAATAAGATCTATCTCACTGTATCTTTTCTGGAAATTTTTCTGGAGGATAGTATAACCTTTTTTACGAAGATAATCGGCGGCAATAGATTCCCCTAGTCTACCCAGCTGTTGGTTGTGTTTGGGCATTTTCTTTTATTTCTTCTTTTTCAATCTTTTCATTTGTATCAGCAAGTCTTGTTGCTTCTTTTCCCTGTTTATCCCTAAGAAAATATAGTTTAGCTCGTCTGACTTTACCGTGTTTGACTACCTTTACTGCTTTTACCCACGGAGAAAATAACGGAAAGATCCTTTCTATTCCTATGTTTGCGATGCCAATCCGTCTCACCGTAAACATCTTATTCTCGCCTTCACCTTTGATTCCAATGACTATGCCTTCAAAAACCTGAATTCTCTCCCTTGTTTCCTCTTTTACTTCTCTTTTGCTCTTGCCGGAAACTTTTTCTTTTTCTATCAGTTTATAGTTTACCTGTACGGTATCGCCTACGCTGAATTTTTTGTTATTGTGCTTGACTGAAATCGCCATATTGGGGAATTTTAGCAAAATATGATAAAAATCGCAATCATCAATCGGACCATCCACAAGTTCTACTCTCTGTCATCGCAAGCGAGGAACGAGCGTGGCGATCCCCAACGGGATTGCTTTTCCCCGATTTCATCGGGTAATGTAATTATTCTACTCATATCTCTTCAACATTATGCGATTTGCTTTCCCGGAGTCCCGCTTCTGTGATCCTTACAAACTCGGCATTTTTCCAGAGTTCTTCAATTTTAGAAGCGTTGCAATAGCTCATTCCAGAACGCAGTCCCCCAAGAAGCTGGTAAATGACATCCGATACTCTGCCTTTGTAAGGTATCAAGGCTTCTACTCCCTCAGCCACAATGGTGTTTAATCTTTCGGCAGAGGGACTGCTGCTGGAAGCAATTTTCCTGTCAGCGACAGCCAGAAAAGAAGCTGATCCGCGATGGGCTTTGTACTTCATTCCTTTTCTCATGATGATTTCACCGGGAGATTCATCAGTTCCGGCAAACCAACCGGCCAACATACAACATGATCCGCCTACTGCCAAAGCCTTTGTTATATCACCCAAATGATTTGTACCTCCATCAGCTATTACCGGAATTTTATATTTTTTGGCTAGCGTGCTGCATTCTTTCACAGCCGTCCATTGCGGCACACCTACACCGGCTACAATTCTGGTGGTACAAAGTCCTCCGGGTCCTATTCCTACTTTTACAGAATCTACCCCCATTTTGATCAAGTCAAAAGCCGCCTCCGGAGTCGCTATGTTACCGCCAATAAGTTCAGCATCTTTATATTTTTTTCTCAAAGTTGCAATTGCTGAAATAGCTACTTCATTATGCCCATGTGCGACATCTACTATCAAGACATCTGCACCGGCATCCAGGAGAGCTTTGGAACGTTCGACATAATCTCCCACTGCGCCAACTGCCGCCCCGACCAGTAAACTCCCATTCCTGTCTTTGGCAGAATACGGGTGTTTCTGTAAACTCTCCAAACTCCGGGATGTGATAAGCCCTTTCAATATCCCTTTTTCATCTATCACAGGCAATTTTTCTACTTTATATTTTTGCAGCAATTTCCGTGCTTCTTCTTTCTTTACGCTGACACCGGCCGTAATGAGTTTTGCAAAAGGAGTCATCAGTTTATGGACGGGTATTTTGAAATCGTCTACAAACAACATATCTCTTCGGGACAACACTCCCAGAAGTTTTTCTTTATTATCTACTATCAGAAATCCTGATATCTGCTTCAGATTCATGAGCTCCAGCGCTTCTTTGAGTGTGGCATCGGGTCGGAGAGTAAAGGGATTGTCCACCATAAAGCCTTCAAAACGTTTCACTTTTTTCACTTCTTCTACCTGTCTTGAGATAGTCATAAAACGATGAATCATACCGATACCGCCCTCTCTTGCCAGAGCAATGGCCATTTTGGATTCAGTGACAGTATCCATGTTTGCTGATACGAATGGAATATTTAATGTGATGTGACGTGAAAGTTTCGTCTTGGTAGATACATCTCCCCGATGGGCAATCCTTGACCTTTTCGGCACCAGTAACACATCGTCGTAAGCGAGTCCGACGTCAGTTCTCATTTTCATATACAATTAAGTTCATCAAGTACTTAAAGTTATAAGGTTCATAAAGAGATTACTTTATAAACTTTAAAAACTTTTAACTTTACAAACTCATAATTTAATAACAGATCTTCTCTCCGCTCCAACAGAAATATATTTAATCGGTACGTTCAGCATTTTTTCAATTGCCTTGACATAAATCT
>Ga0209211_10004778_pt1 | contig 20774 bp, 10 predicted proteins | sample RifGroA2_FD_183992 | JGI IMG/M metagenome (GOLD analysis project Ga0209211, IMG submission 183992) | Groundwater microbial communities from Rifle, Colorado, USA - Groundwater A2 (SPAdes) (version 2) | ecosystem: Environmental > Aquatic > Deep subsurface > Groundwater | place: Rifle, Colorado...
GGCTTGAATTTGTGGCTAATATGGTCATGACTGATGTGAATCCTGAAGAAGAGATAAAAAGGCTTGAAAAGGAAATAAGCGAGAAGAAACCCGGGATGCCGAGCCTTGATGAATTGTAAGCATCAGGTCATCGGTATTCTTCTAATTCACTTTATTAGATATGAATAAAATATAAGTTTATATTATTTAATCTTTATTTTATACTATATTTTCTTTATTTTATATTAATCTGCCATCACTGAAACTTAAATATTCTTTATTTTAACAGTATTTTTTATTATATTATTGTATATTATCTTTATTCCAACAGTAAAATTTATATATAAATTATGGCTGAATTGATGTAAAAAGTATATTGGTTGATTTTATCGTGTATTGGTGTGGAAAGGTTGAGTAGAAACAGGAAAACCGGCAGTGATGTTGGCAAAGATGAGCTTCTTGAGTTACTTAGATCAATAATAAAACAAGTCAGGGACAAGAGGGGCCTGACAAGGCAGGAATTGCTTGGATTGTATGGCGAGGAAAGCCTTCGGATCCCACTTAGTGTTCTGCAAAATGAGAATCTTGGACCCCTGGAATGCATAGTGAAATTCCTTAAGGAGGAAAAAAACCTTGCTTTCCATGAGATTGCCAGCCTTTTGAAAAGGGATGCCAGAAGCATATGGACGAGCTACAGTCAGGCTGCCAAAAAAGCAAAGCAAAAATTTTCGTCAAGGCAGCTGGCAGGCAGCATTTCTATTGATGCTTCAATTTTTGCAGACAGGAAACTCAGCATTCTCGAGCATGTTGTCATTGAAATGAGGGACAATCTCAGGATGCCTGTCAAAGAAATTGCAGGCGAGCTTGGCAGAAAACCCGGCACAATTTGGGCGACCTACCATAATGCAGGAAGAAAAATCAGGAGAGGCAGATGAGCTTGAGGCATAACACCAGCCAGAGGAAGGAGAAAATCGACCGCGCTCAGAGCCAGCTCGCTGACTGGAAAAAATTCAGGAGGGAGCTTGCGCCGCATTACCTGAAAACCCCGGAAAGGGGCCATTATGGCAAGAGCCTGCAGCAATGGATGGATAAATCAGATGGAAAGATATCCGAACTTGAGGCTGAGATAAAGAGGACTGAAAGGAAGGAAAGATTGTCCTATTCTGCAACCTATATCATAATAATCGCCTGCATGACAGCATTGATTTTCATGGGCGGAAAAACATTGACTGGATTTGCTGTTCAGGACTTTGGCCTTGATGGCAGCGCAATAGTCACAATGGCAGACGGTCTCCCAGCAAGCCAAATCGCGGCTGGCCAATACAGGCTGCAGGCAGAGCAGGGCAGATTGCTGCAATCCCTGAGACTGGATGGCAGAATTGCCAGGGAACAGAATGTGAAAGCATACCTTGTCGCGAATAATAACGGCTACCTCATTTTTGATTCTACCAAATTGCCAGCTGATTCAGGCGTAACAGATGCGATAGACTGGAGCGCCATTGACCTAGACAATGGAGAAAGCATCGCTGCTGATCCGGGCATTAATGTTGTGCTTGAATATGGAAATAATCCCCAGTTCGACCCGGACAATGATGGAGTGGAAAAAGACAGCAATGCAATTGATTTCAATGTAGCAGACAGCCAGATTGATCCTTCAATGGCCGAGGAAACCTTGTGCACAAGATGGGAAACATATTCATTGGAAGATAAAACTTCCACATTTGAATGCTATGGCAGCCAAGAATGCTGCAGCATTGCCGGACTTGTCAGCGCAGATGAAATTTGGGATGCAACTTATTACCTCTACAAGGGAAAGAATGGCGCAACAGGAAATAATATTGTAAGAGCCCAATTGATTTATGTCAGCAGCAATGCAAATGAGATAAAGAGCTCAGCCTGGGAAAGGTTGAATGCTGTCTTCACCTCTGAAGGCCATAGCTTCAATGATGCATGCGATGAAACATGCAACATAAGCATAAATGCCTCGAATTATTACCTTGTATTTGAAGGCGAAGATGCAAATGTTGCAATTGACAGGATTGAATTAAGGTATTTTGAACAAGAACCTGTCAAAATAGTCGGAGATGATTCACTGATTGTTGAAAGGAACATGGACTTGGCTGTTGAAAATCAGACCAATGTGACAGGCAATGAAGATATGGCAATAGAACCGCCTAACAGCCAGTTTGACCTGAATATTTCCGAGGAGGAATTGCAGAACGCAACTGTAAAGATAGGGGAGGATGTACTGCAGGAACTGATTCAAAATGGCAAAGCAAGAGTGATTTTGAAGAAAAAAGCACCGGTGCAGGAAGTTCCAAAAGCAGGATTTGCAGACCTGGCCATGTTCGCTGTTAATGGCATCGCGCCTAAGGAAATCACGTTTGTTGATGACAAGGAAGTGGAGAAGCTGAAAACTCAGGTTGAAAATAATGATATAAGCCAAGCTGATGTAAATGAAATCAATGACAGAATAATGAATGTGCAGAACATTGCGCCAGATAATATCCAGCCTGCGACAAAGGCATCGGGCAATATGCTTACTGGAAATGTAATAAGCATCCTTGGGCCAGACACGCTTCCAGCCGAGAATTTACAAGACACTGCACAAGCAACTGACACAACCGCGGTCGATAAACTCATCGAGATACTTGATTCCGGGCTTATTGTGTCAGTTGAGCAGGAAACAGACAACATCCTTGCAGCGGAAATTGACGCTGATAACCTGCAAAAATTGCTCCAGACTGATGACTTTACAGAGATAATCATTGACCAACCTGTAAGCATACTGATAGATGAAAGCATGAACATAACAAGGATACAGGATGTAAAAGCAACTGGATTTTCAGGCAGCGGACAGAAAATATGCTTCCTTGACACAGGAGTCAATTACAATTTGTTTGGCCTGTCGCTGAACAGCACAATATTTGGCAAGGACTTTGTGAATGCAGATGATGACCCTGCTGATGACCATGGACATGGAACATCAGTTGCAAATGTGCTTCATAGTGTGGCGCCTGGTGCAACAATGTATGCAGTCAAGGTCATAAATGCCTCTGGCTTTGGCTATGAGAGCGATGTAATTGCAGGCATTGATTACTGCATTGAGCAGAATGCAAGCATAATATCCATGAGCATTGGCTCTGGATTGAGCGATGGCTTCTGCGACAGCAACCCTGCAGCAGAAGAAAGCAATTATGCAGCTTCCCTCGGAATTTATGTTGTAGCTGCAACTGGCAATGACAGAAGCCAGACATCAATAAGAGCGCCTTCATGCGGAAGCAATGTCACAAGGGTGTCTGCCTCAACAAAGCAGGATGACGTCGCATATTTCAGCAACATCAATGACATTGTTGATCTGCTAGCACCCGGAGAAGCCATTAATACAATCTGGCTAAATGGGGAAGATATTTCACTGTCAGGAACATCATATTCAGCTCCGCTTGTTTCAGCAGGAGCTGCCCTGCTGCTTGAGAATTTGACTGGCTCGAATATCAGCCTAGTGCCTGATGAAATAACATACAGGCTGAGGAGCACGAGCGAGATAATAAATTATTCAGGCATTGTTAGAAACAGACTCAATCTTTGGAATGCGGTGGTAAATAATGTGACAAACGAGCCTTATGATTACAGCGCCGGACAATACACAGTTATCGATTCAGCGTATTTGCCCCTGCTGTATAGCCAGGGGGCCAAATGGGGCACCATTGTCAATACTCCGGCAGAAGATGGCCAGTCGTGGAGCGCAACCGAACTTGGCGATGATACAAGATACGATGACGACACACTAGCACTAAATTCAATCACCGGCAACAGTGTTTCGGACTTCCTAAATATGTCGAATTTTGGTTTTTCGCTGCCAACCAACAGCGCAATAAAGGGCATAAATGTGACTATGAAGATAAGAAGAGGGGGTATTGGACCTATGGTGAATAATGTCACCTTAATGAAAAACTTATCAGTTCAGGGACTGGGTTTTGGACTGCAATCATGGTATATACCATCGTCCCTAACATATTATTATTTCGGAAATACCAGTTATCTCTGGGATGCAGAGTGGACTGAGAGCGACGTGGAGGATTCGGGTTTCGGTGTCATTGTGAATTTTAGAAACACGGATACCAGCTCCCACATTCTTTACGTTGATGTAATAAACATAACAGTCTATTATGCAAATCCACCTACCATAAACATTCAAAACAATTTCACAAATGGATCCGGTCATTCATTCCTTGCATGGGCAAATGCAAGCGACCAGGATGGGGCCACAAACATAACCAAGACAAGCGTTTCAGCCACGAATGCGACGTGTAGCTATATCAGCAACAGCTCCTCTGGCGTTTATTTTGGCGTTATGTATAATTGCACTGGCCAGTTTGACCGGCCAACAAATATCTCCATTGGATTCAGAGATTCTGAAGGAAACATAGTCAACACAACCAATACTACAACAACTTTTCCCAATCTTGGCCCAACAATTTTTGGTGCCATGAATTTTTCCAATTGGACATCGAAACATATGTTCAATCTCACAGTTAATGTCAGCGATCCGGATGGAGCATCTGACATCAACAGGACGCTTGTTTATGTCAATGACAGCAGGGTTGGCTGCGAAGTCAGGGCTAACAGCACATCTGGCACAAAGTTTGGTGTGCTGATTAACTGCAGCGGCACTCCGCTCATACCAATAACAGTCAATGTTTCATTCATGGACATCGCAGGGAATTCATCACGCAACATAACAAATGTAACATCTGTCCCGAACCAGATACCGAGTCAGCCAACTGCTTTATCGTATAATCAAAGTGTTTTATTCATTGGCACATGGGTCAATGGTACAGCATCCGGCTCAACAGATGCAAACGGCGATGTAATAATATATTATTACAGGATGAGAAATATTAATGATAACGCATATCGAACAGTTTATAATCTGTCCGTGCCCTACAATGTCACCTACAATGCAGCTACGTCCTTGTCAGATGCCCACAACACATTAAGATATTATGTCATAGCAAGCGATTCATATCAAAATGCAACTGAAAAAACTGATTTGGCATCAATAGCTGTCAGCAACAGCGCGCCAAGCGTTCCGTCCGCGGACACGCTGACTCCTGTTTCTCCTGTAATAACAAGTACATTGACCGGCAGCTGCAGCGGCTCAACTGATGCAGATGGAGATGACTTAACTGGGAGATATGTTTATACCTTTTACAACATCAATGATACGACCAATAGGCAAATTGGCCTGAGCACCACATATGCCCTGCAAACTTCTGATGCCCACGATTGGCTGAGGGTTCATTGTAATGTAACAGATGGATGGAGCGGAACATCATCAACAAGAATAGGAACAACAAACAGAACAATCGGAAACACGCTCCCGACCATGCTCCAGCTGAACCTGAGCAATGTCACTTATATAGGTGGGGAATTTTCAGCCAATGCTTCAGCGAGCGACGTGGACCAGGACACATTGACATATTTCTACAAATTTTATAATGTGAATGATTCCGGCACACTGCAGGATTATTCAACAGACAACACATACACTGTCCTGATTTCAGATGCGCACAACATGATTGTTGTATTTGCAAATGCGAGCGACGGATATGATAACTCAAGCGCGAAATTAAGCAATAGGACTGTCAATAATTCCATTCCTGCTGTTTCGCTGGAGAATAATTTCACAAATGCCTCGACTTACCATGGCTTCACTGTTTCTGCAAATGTGACTGATGCAGACGGAGGAAGCGACATTGTGCACACATCCATAGCAAACAACTCAGCGAACTGTGTCCTCCTTAGGAACAGCTCATCAGGCACAGCATTCGGAGTTGTGTATAACTGCACAGGCCACCCATATGCGTCTTCAGCCATTAGGATTGGATTCATGGATGCCTACAATGGCTACATAAACACCACGCAAAGTTCCAATAAGTTCCCCAATCAGCTGCCAAGCATCCTGCTCGACACAAATTTCACGAATGCGAGCAGCGGCCACAGCTTCATTGCTTGGGCAAATGTGACAGACGCAGACGGCACTGCTGACATTAATTCAACCTCAATCTCATATTCAAGCGGAACATGCAGGCTCATCAGGAACACAACAAGTGGGACTGTGTTTGGAGCAAGGTACAACTGCAGCGGCGCTGGCTTGCAGCCAGCCACGATAAGCATTGGTTTCCTCGACAAAGGCGGCAACTCTGCCAATAGCAGTGGCACTGCAAATTATTATCCAAATAACATGCCAACATGGCTTGATGGAATAAGTTTCATCAATTGGACATCAAGGCATTCATTCAACATAACAGCCAATGTGACTGATTTGGATCTTGCATCAGATATTGTGAGAGTCAATGTGACTGCATCAAATGGGTCCTGCACTTATTTGTCAAATAGCAGCAGTGGAACAAGCTTTGGAATAAAGGCAAATTGCACAGGCTTTGGGCTTTACCTGACTAGCATATCAGTCAATTTTACAGACAATGCAAGCAGCTACATCAATGTTACAACCATCTCAAGATACCCAAACAACAATCCAAAAATGAGCCAAGCTGCTTATAACCAAACCAATTACACAACTGTGCAAGTTGTGAACATCACCTCGTATATTAATGATGACGAAAATGATACAGTGAATGTGACATTCTTTTATTTTATCAACGGTTTACTTAGGCAGGTCAGCTCGAAAAACAACACAGCCAGCGGAGCTAACATGTCTTTTGCAATAGGCCATGGAATGTATTTTGCGCAAGATATTATACAGGTTAATGTCACCGTAAGGGATGTTGCCGGCTCCTTGAATTATTCGCTTTCTCCACACACCCGAATTTATGACAACATCAGGCCAAGATTGACAAATGTCTCAGAGTCAAGCACTGTCTTCGACAATTCGAGCGACATGACTTTATCGCTGGCTGCTTCAGACGATGATGGCATTTGGTATGTATGGCTTGAGACAAATGAAAGCGGTGCGTGGCACAACTATAGCACAATAGGCATCAGCGGAGGAAGCTACAGCCAGTGGAATTTCACAGTGAATGATTACATGCCAAGAGGCATGGCTATTGCAAACAACAGGTTCTATGTACTGCTCTCGAACAGGAGCATTGTGCAAGAATTCCTCACAAATGGAAGCATAACAAATTTCCTGATTAACATATCGGTACAGGACACTGGAGGAACAGGCTTGACATACCTCAACGGGAAATTCTATGTCGTGGGCAATAATACAAAAGGGATTTACGAATATAATGCGAGCGGAAACTGGACCGGCTACAATATATCGCTCACTTCGCAGAACTCGTGGCCAACAGGCATAGCATATGCAAATGGCAAATTTTATGTGACTGATGATGGAAATGACAAGGCATATGAATATAATTTATCAGGAGGCTACACTGGCTACAATTGGAACATAAGCGAACAGGAATCCTCTCCGTCTGACATAATATTTGTGAAGGATATGTTCTATGTTGCAGGCAAGAATGGGACAGCTGTCTTTGAGTACAATGCATCAGGCAATTTTACTGGCAGATATTTTAATTTCAGCCAGAATTCAATTTCCATAGAAAGCCTGGCATTCTGGAAAGGCAGATTTTATCTTGCAGGAGAGGGAAGCAATGCAACAATGGAGTTTGGAAATGCGAGCAATTATTCGTCCCCGACAATTGTGAATTCCCTGCCTGGACATTACAATGGTGTTGCCTTTATCTGGAACAACAAGAGCCTGATAAATGAAGCAAGGATAGGCTGGAGAATACATTCTGTTGATTACAGTGGCAACCTGAACTCAAGCCAGGTCCTGTCATTTGTGCTCAGCTCATCCACAAATGCAAGCCTGAATGTGACCCCAACTTACAAGGCAATTGACAACATGACACAGGCGCAATATAACTGGACGCTTCCTTTGAATTTTACAAATCTGGGATTTTCCAACATGACAGCAACCAACATCACATTAAGCTTCTCCGACACAACATGGCAGACAAATTATTCGAATGATTTTATCAGTTGCGGAAATGTGAGTGGAGGAACGCATTGCTACAGGGAAGCAATCATAGCCATACCAGGAGGAAAAGAGGATAATTTTTACTATATGTATGTGTACGGCAATTGGACAAACCAGGACAGCACGATGACAAGTGTATACAAGGAAGTACTAGTCAACATCAGGCCAAATGCCCAGATTGCTGTGTCAAACAATAACATATCCAAGACACAGGAGCATGACACAAATGAAATGGCCCTGAATATGACAATCAACAGCACAGGCAATGCAGCAACCTCGCCCATTTATTATTATGCTGAAGGCGGCAACCTGTCAAGCCAGAATGTCTCATTCACGCCTTCGAGCGGAAGCTTCTCGCTCTCCGCAAGCGGATCGAGGAATGTGAGCGTAAACTTGAGCCTTTCTGCGGGAATGACAGCAGGAGTCTATCAGACATTCATTACCACTTATCATGCAAACACGCTCTTTGGAAATTACTCCATAACCGTAACCGTGCCATCAAATGCGGAATGGAACATCACATCAGAATTCGCAAACGGCACACAATTGGATCAGGGCGTGACAAACTATGACATCGGAAACATAACTGTGCTGAACCAGGGCAATATTGAGATTGAGTTTGCACAGCAGGACAATTCCAGCCTTGTTTCATTGAGCCCTTCCTCAAATTTTAACATTTCAAACCAGAGCAGCAAAGGGGTGGCATTGCTCCTGACTATTCCCGCAAGCTATGCATCCGGCATGCATCATTTCATTGTGACGATTTACAAGAATTCCAATCCTGCTGACCTAATGCGGGCATATGCAACTGTTTTCATCACAAACAATCCGCCAAATATCAGCAACGAGCAGCTGTCTGAAAACGAGCCTGAGGTGAATTTATACACAACAATCAGCGCAAATGTGACTGATATAGCAGGCGTGGATAGGGCGTGGGCAAACATCACGCTACCTAATACCACTATCAGCAAAGTATTCCTGAATCCAACAGCCACATCACTGTACGAGATAAATTACACACCGCTGATAGGGGGAGTACATTACTTGACAATCTATGCAAATGACACTGACGGCAGCATAAGCAATTCAAGTGAGCTTTCCTTCAATGCTGTGCCTGGTTCAACTCTTGTTATTGGGTTTAACTCATCTGGCGAAACTTTCTCCTCAATTTCACAGACAAATGGAGCAAGCCTTAGCCTTAACCTGAGCATAAACAGGACAACAAGGAGCATGGCTTATTATGCAAACACAACATGGTCAGTCCCAAGCGGCTGGAGCATATCATCATCATTGTATATGCACGGCAACCTAACATACAATGTGTCAAATGTGTCAACCATAACAATTACGGCTGCAGTTTTCCCAGGAACATATTATGCAAGTGCAAATGTCACGTGGAAAAATCCCAATGTGAGTTACGGTTATACAAATACCTCTTTTGAGTTTACAGTCAGCAGCTATAAGGAGATCAAGCTGTCGCAAACTGGCAGCCAGACAATAAGCCACAACACTTCAGGAGTCATAACATTCATGATGAATGCAACAGGAAATGACAATGTGACAAACATAACATTATCATGTGTGTCTGGAACAATATGTTCTGATTTCACAACCTCAATCAATCAGACAAACCTGAACCTGACTGTGGCCACAAACCTTAGCCTGAACATAAACATCAGCGTGCCGAAGGCGTATGACCCAGGCTCCTACACCGGAATAATCAATGCAAGCTTCAACAGCGGCAATGCGTCAATTGAGATGACTGTGACAGTGCCAACAGATGATAACTGGTATATTTCCCCGGCTTCCTTCAACCTCTCGGTAGGGCAGGACAATTCTGGCTCAGCCGGAACATTGACAATTGTCAGCACAGGCAATGTGAACAAGACATTCTTTGTCAACAGCACGAATGAATCAGTGATGATGGGGAATGTCAGCAGCATTTTTGTCTGGAAAAATAACCAGTCTGTAATCAAACTAAATTATTCATCACCTGCCACAGCTGGAAATTACTCATATAATTTGACGCTGTTTAATGACAGCAATGCAGACAAATACAGGAATGCCAGCATTTTCATGAATGTGATAGCTTTTACACTGAGTTTTGACTCACCTGTTGAAAATGCATCAGTTGACACGAGCTCCGATTATAATATATCTATATTTTTAATTCCCATGCTCGGAGATGAAGACCTCACACAAAATGTAACTTATACCTCTGTTCTCATTGGAGGCAGCAGTTGCACCATTGTTGGACAAAATGCACTTACGATAAATTGCACCACCCCGGATTTGGATGACGGGCTTTATTATGATCTTGAAGTTACAGGCAACTTCACAAATTATTCATCCATAAGCATAGCAAGAGAAACTGCCGCAGTGCATTATATTGATTTAACGCCCCCAGTGATTTTAGGAGTTGGGGAAACAAGTGCGGTTAATGAATCCTCAGTTGTTGTTCAGATAAATACAACAGACAATGTGAATGTGACAAATGTGACAGCAATAGTTCTGCTTCCAGGTGGAGCCAATACCTCAGTTTTCCTGACTACAATAGACAATGTTTCAATTTTCACTGCTGCGCCTGATGTAGGCGATTATGATATACTTTACAATGTCAGCGACCGGGCTAACAACACCCAAAATGGCACGGGGTATTTTGAGATTTACCTGCCATTGAATGTTTCAGGAAGGGTAAAAGACTCATCGGGAGCGAATGTTAGCGCACGAATATTCCTTAGAAGGCCATACAGGAGCAGAGTGCTCTATAATTTTACAGCTGGAATCTACAATTTTACCAACCATGAAATCCACAAGAGATATTATGATGTTGACATATATTACCAGAAAACAACAGTGCATCTTGACAACGTTTCCTTCAACGAAAGCACACAGGACTTCCTGGATATTGAGGAGATAGATGAAAGCGTGGTAAACGACATCCCGCTTTACAAGCAACTGAAAGGGATTGCAGTTTCAAGCAACCTGTCAGGAACTGGGGGGAACATCACCATCAATTATACTGGCACCGCATTTGCAGATGAGGCACAGATAACACTATTAAGATGCATCAACTGGTCTTTTGTCTCAGGCACAACTTCATGTGGTGGAAGCTGGACAGAGCTTGACAACACCACCATGACACAGGACCTTACAAGGAACACTGTGACTGGTGACATAACCGGATTCTCTGCTTATATTGCTGCTGAGTACAAGTGCGGAAATGGCTTGTGCGAAACAACATATTCTGAAACAACCTCAACATGCCCGACTGACTGCACAGGAAGCAGCTCATCAAGCAGCAGCTCCACGAGCACGAGCACCGGTGGAGGCGGAGGAGGGGGAGGTGGTGGTGGAGGAGCAGCCTCGACACAAAAAGACAACACGACCAAGATATTGGAGGAACTGAATAAGACACGAAGTGCATTAAATGAGACCCAGGAAATGCTGAAGGACATAGCAAAGCTGAGCAAGAAAATCGAGCTGGGCATGTCAAGGCTTGAATATGAACTTAAGCAGGGAGAGAACCTGACAGCTTATCTGACTTTGCTTAACACGCAGTCTGCAGTTGTGAATGTGAAGTTAAAAATCAGTGATGCCTTGAGCGGTTACATGAAAGCTGAAACTGATGCATTCAACATGTGGCCAGGCCAGCAAAAAAATGTGATGCTGCAAATAACAGTCAGGGATGACGCAAGGCCTGACATCTATCCAGGAGAAATAACGCTTGAAGCTGATGGGGAAAAAATTATTGTGCCAGTTGTATTGAAAGTCAGGGAAGCATACAAGACACTGGATTTCAGAATTGAGCCAATGGAGGAAATTGTGGAGCAGGGAGACAATGTGAGAGTGCAGGCAAGCTTCATAAATCTTGGGACAGACAGGATTTCAGACATAAAATTCGAGCTTGAGCTCATCAATGCCCAGACAAATGAATTGATAAGCTCAGTAAAAGACACAGTGTCTGTCAGGACAACATCCCAGTTGACTGAAAAGCTAAAGACAACAAGAGACACGCCAGTGGGTGACTATCTGATAAAAGGCTATGTCAATTATGCAAGCGGGCCATTTGAAGAGGAAGCAACTGCCACCACCCAAGTGGCCATCATAACCTCGCAGCAGTTTAATTTGCCAGGGCCATTGAAGAATGTGCCCATCTGGCAGCTTGTGGCAGGAATTACACTCCTTGTCCTTCTGTCAAGCGGAAGCCTTGCGATGTACAAGGAAGTGAAGAAGAGGAGAAGATACCAGCATAACATAAATGTAAATTTGCTTCCAAAGAAAACTGAAAGGAGTGTTTATGTCGGAAAGCTTGCTGAGAGCATAAGGGAAGCGTTCTTCGAACTTGACAAGATGCAAACCCACACAGTTGTTGCAGGCGCAACAGGCTCAGGAAAAAGCGTTTCAAGCCAGGTCGTAGTTGAGGAAGCTTTGAAAAAGGGAATTGCGGTTATTGCTTTTGACCCGACTGCGCAATGGAGCGGATTCCTAAGGGCATGCACTGAGCAGAGCATGCTCTCAAAATATGCAAAATTCGGCATGACAAAAAAAGAGGCTAAGGCATTCAACGGGAACATCTACCAAGTGAACAATGCACTTGAGATTATCGACCTCAACAAATACCTTGTGCCTGGAGAAATAAATGTCTTCAGCTTACATAGGCTTGATCCGAAAGACATTGATATTTTTGTTGCGAATACTGTGAGACAGGTCTTTATGTCGAACCCGCAGGAATCGCCAAAGTTAAAAACTTTGATAGTCTATGATGAGGTCCACAGACTGCTGCCTAAATTCGGTGGAAGCGGGGAAGGATTTATCCAGATTGAAAGGGCGGCCAGGGAATTCAGGAAATGGGGAATTGGCCTTGTGCTTATTAGCCAGGTACTGAGCGACTTTGTTGGGGAGATTAAGGCAAATATCGGCACGCAGATACAGATGAGGACAGCTGATGAAAAGGACCTGGAAAGGCTGAGAATCAAGTATGGCGAAGATGTTGTTAGAAGCATTGTCAAGGCAGATACAGGGACAGGAATGGTTGAAAATCCATCCTACAACAAAGGCATGCCATATTTTGTCAGCTTCAGGCCACTGATGCACAGCACAACCAGGTTGAGCGACGCTGACCTTGCAAAATATGACGACTATAATAGGATGATAGATGACATGAGGTACCAGATTGAGCAGCTTGAGGAAGAGAAAATTGATGTGTTTGAATTGAAGCTGGAATTGGATCTGGCTCTAGAAAAATTGAAGATTGGCAAGTTCGATATGGTTGATATTTACCTTGAGAGCATTGAAACAAGATTGAAGAAATATTGGGAGGAGCTTGGAAAGAGGCCAAAGAGAAAAGAGCTGAAGCTTGCCAAGCTTGAGGACATCAGGAAATCAGTGAATGAGGCAAGGCTTGCAAGAAGGCAGCTTGACGCTGGCGCAATTGCTGCAAGGAGAGCAATGGCACAGGCAGTCCTTATGAAAGCAAGAATGCATGGCATGCATGCATTCCACGACCCTAGCATTGAAAGCTCGCTGCTTGTTGCACTGGCCTATGCAAGAAAAGGGTTCAAGACAATGATAATTAGCCAAAAGAATCCCAAACAATTGGGCCAGGAATATAATGTGGTTGGAGCAGAAACATACTGGCTGACGCCTGAGCCTGGAAAAATGAATGTTTCGCCAAAGAATGCGCAGCAGATATATTCTGCGTGTGCTGATTTCATCACGAGGAACAACAAAAGTGTCATAATTTTTGATGGGCTCGGCACAATAAGGGACGCAATTGGAACAGACAATATGCTAACAATGCTAAGATACATCAGGCCACGGCTAGCATCCAAGGAAGTTATGATGCTTATTCCATTGACAGTGCCAAATTGGCAGCAAGTTGACCTGATTAAATTATCCAGGGAAACGGATGTGATTGCTGCGCCTAGAGTCCAACCCCAGCAAAGCATGCAAGGACAAAATGCACAAAACCGGTGACCAGCTCAGAATGAATGGAGATGAAAGAATGGCAGCTTATGGATGCACGGCAGGACCCGCATTGATATTCAACCAAAATTTAATATATGAAGCAAGCTTAGGGTGCAAGTGGAAGAAAAAGTGATTTAGAGTTTAAGTGAGTTTAAATCAAATTGAGCAAAAAAGAGGTGTATGATGAGGCTTTTCGGTAAGAAAGAGGAGTCTGAAGAGTCCTCGAATTCTGATCAGGATAGTTTTCAATCCAGGTCTTCTTCTTCTGGCAGCACATCGAGGGATGTTGCAATAATCCAGAAAGACCTTGAAACAATGAAGGCCATGATAGGCACCTTGCGCGAGATGAAGAAAGATGACCAGGAAAAGTTTGCAAAGATCGGCGAGCAGATAGGCGAAATGAGAAATATGCAGATGACAAGGGAGAGGGAACTGAAGGAGCTTGGGCTGAAGGTTCAGAAGGCAATTGACCTTGTCGAGGCTGCACAGGTTGAAAAGGTTTTGGTTGAAAACAAGAAGACTGATGCCAGGATACAGATAACTGACGCAAAGCTTGAAAGCTATCACATGGTCCAGGAAACAATAATCTCAGAACTGAAAAATATCAGGGAAAAGATTGGGGTTTTCAGGGGACTTGAACAGGTGGTCAAGCTGAACAGCGAGGTAAAGCAGGACCTAACTGACATGAAATACATGAGAACAGACATTGAGAGGCACGCTGACAAGATTGAGAGCATGTTTATCGAGCTAAACAAGAAATTCGATGAGTTCAACCTGTTCAAGACAGATTCAGAAAAACTCAAGGATGAGATACACAGGACATTGAAAGAGATAAACAGGTTTAATGTGCAAATAACACAGATGGTCAGAAAGGAAGACATTGCATCAATTGAAAAAGAAATGGCCACAAAACTCAAGAGCGCAGAGGCTTATAAGGATGCATTTGACAAATTGCTGGCTGATGTTGCAAAAATAAAAAATGAGATTGCAGAGGAAAGAAAGGATTTCACAGCCTGGCATGCCCAGATGAAGGAAGACCTTAATGTCAAGACTGGCTTTGCAGCAACAAAGGCTGAAATAAAGAAGATGGAAACAACCCTTTTTGGAAGCATGAAGCGCATTAACAAATGGATAACATATTTCCAGGACAGGCTGAACAATTATGAAAAGGCAAATTTCCAGCCAAGGGAAAAAAAGGAAAATCCAAATGATACAGAATTAAAGGATGATACTCCTGGATTCTAAACACTAATATAGTCAGGGTGGCATTTCTCGTCGATAAAGGCCACTGGACACTGGACATCCTGTGGCGCGGGCTATTTAAGCCGGTTATGGCTTTGATTTCTTCAAGTGCATCAAAAGATGCCAAAAACTCCACTGAAAATCCAAACATAAAACTGAGTCACGGCAAATTTGCAGTGATTCTGCAAGGGTGGGTTGGCAGTTGAAACAAAATCCGAAAAGGAAGGAGGCAAATAAAATGGAGACAAAAGGAACGTATAGCAAGGCAGCGACCCAGGCTGCACCGGAAAAGAATCTTCCGGAAAAAAGGATATCAACTGGGGCGATTTCTGCGACAATCTGGCAGAATGAGTTGAAGCTGAAGACAGGTGAGTCTGCTGTGTTCAAGACAATCACCTTGCAGAGAAGCTACAAGGACAAGGACAACAAATGGCAGCATACAAGTTCTATGAGATTGAATGACCTGCCAAAGGCAGCACTTGTGCTAAACAAGGCATATGAATACCTTGTAATCAGGGAGCAGAACAGTTTCAGCAGCGAAGAGGCTGCTGAAACAGATATTGAAGAGGAGATAGTTATATAAAGACAAAGAAGGTGGAAACATGCGAAGACAAGAAGCCGTATTGGTGGAAGATGAGCAGGAAATGGAGTCAATAAAAAAATCTGTAACGGTCAAAATGGAGAAGAAAGCAATTGCGGTCACTGATTTGCCAGGAGTAGGAGCTGCAACTGCAGACAAGCTAGCCATTGTGGGCTACACTGACTTATTGTCAATAGCTGTCGCGTCAGCAGGCGAACTTGTTGAGATTGCAGGAGTCAGCGAAGCTGTAGCAAGGAAGATGATTCAGGCAGCCAGGGATTCCATGGAGATGGGATTTGAATCCGGCGATGTGCTACTGAAGAGAAGGGAGAATATCCAGAAGATTACAACAGGCACAATTGAGCTTGACAAGCTTCTTGGCGGAGGCTTTGAGACCGGAGCAATTACCGAAGCATTCGGCGAATTTGGGTCTGGAAAGACACAGATTGGCCATCTTCTTGCAGTAAGAAGCCAGATGATGAACTTCGGCGAGAACCCTGTTGCTGTCTACATAGACACTGAAAGCACCTTCAGGCCTGAGAGAATCAAGCAGATGGCAGAAGGACAGGGACTTGACCCTGACAAAGTGTTGAAGAACATCAAGGTTGCAAGGGCATTCAATTCTGACCACCAGATGCTTTTGGTGGAGAAAGTTGAGGACCTTGTCAAGAAGCAAGGCTTGAATGTCAAGCTGCTTGTTGTTGATTCACTGACAGCGCATTTCAGGGCTGAATTCATCGGCAGGGGAACACTGGCTGAAAGGCAGCAAAAATTGAACAAGCACATGCATGCCCTGATGAAGGTAGCTGACATGTTCAACATTGTTGTATATGTCACCAACCAGGTCATGGCAAAGCCAGATGTCTTTTTCGGCGATCCGACGCAAGCAATTGGCGGGCATGTTGTTGCGCATGCATCAACATACAGGATGTACCTCAGGAAAGGCAAGAAAGGGAGCAGAGTTGCAAAGCTTGTTGATTCCCCGAGCATGCCAGAGGGAGAAGCAGCATTCTATGTTGAGACAGGCGGAATAAGGGATGTTTAAGAGAAGTTTTTTGGCCCGACCTTTTTTTCAAAAAAAGGTCGGCTTTAGCTCTTTGTTCTTCTATCCAAGAAATGCAGTTTATTTATCGCAAAATATAAATACCCTGTTATCGACTTTTTACTTATGCGGCTCAGGAAGTTCATGATTGTTGTTGTGGAATTGTTCCTGGTATTGACCTTCTTCAAGTTCTGGGAGAGGACAACCGGCCTCGGCATGGGGTCATATCTGCTTTTGATGATTTTTGTCCTGCTTTATCTCAATTATATATTGGCAAAGTTTGACCTGATGGGGGACATTGGAAGGACTTTCATCTACAAGATTTTTAGCAGGATGGCTTTTACAAAGGACTGGTTTGGCATCTTCACAATGTTTGCTGTTGTGTTCGGCTTTTTCACCTCAAGGGTACTATTCCAAAGCGCATTTCTTGCTTATGTGACGATAATAGTCGGATTGATTGTGGCAATAAAATTGCTGAGGATGGACAACATAAAGAATAAAGAAATCGGGCTTCTTGTCATAGGCCTGCTGATAGGAGTTGGCATAGGAAGCAAATATGCTGAAAGCTGGTTCATCATTTTTGTTTTTGTGGTCGGGAATCTATTCCTATACCTTAGCAGTGTCCCAACTGAAAAGGAGCATGGGCTGCAGTAATTTTTCAGTGAGATTTATTAATGGCTTATGATTCTGATGCTGCATGGCAAAGAGAATAGCAGTTGTGCACAATGAGAAGCTGAAGGATTACAACAAGAAGCTGTATGTCCAGTCATTATGCCCTATCAACAGAGCCGGCACCGAATGCATAAGCATAGGCGAGGAGAAAAAGCTATTCATTGATGAAGCAACGTGCATTGGCTGCGGCATATGTGTAAAGGCTGCGCCTGAGGCAATAAAGATAATCAATCTTCCTGAGGCTTTATCGCAGGAGCCGATTCACAGATACGGTGAAAATGAGTTTGCACTTTATGATCTTCCCACTCCTATGTTTGGCAAGGTTGTAGGCATACTTGGAATCAATGGCATAGGAAAAAGCACAGCTATAGGCATACTTGCGGGCATTGTGAAGCCGAATTTTGGGAGATTACATAACAAGAAAATCAGCAACAAGGAACTTTTAGAGCGGTTCAAGGGGACAGAAGCGCAGCTTTTCTTCGAGGACCTGCTTGCTGGCAAGATTAAGGTAAGCTACAAGCCACAGCATGTTGACATGATTCCAAAGCAGATAAAAGGCACAGTGCTTGAAGTCCTTGAGAGGGTAGACGAGAAGGGTGAATTGGCCAGCGTTGTGGAAAAGCTTGGGCTTAAGGATGTTCTTGACCATGATATTAAGATTGTTTCAGGGGGGGAACTGCAAAGGATTGCCATTGCAGCATGCGTGCTTAGAAAAGCAAATTTGTATATCTTTGACGAGCCAACCTCATATCTTGACATAAAGCAAAGGCTGAGGGTTGCAAAATTCATAAAAGAAATGGTGAATGATGAGACTGCTGTGCTTGTTGTTGAGCATGACCTTATTATCCTGGATTACATGACAGACCTTGTTCATTTGATGTATGGAAAAGAGGGAGTGTTTGGTGTTGTTAGCCAGCCAAAGACAACAAAGGCTGGCATCAATATCTACCTTAACGGCTATCTCAAGGATGAGAACGTCAGGTTCAGGGACCATACAATAAAATTCCAGGAAAAGCCGCCAAGAAAGGTAAAAAGGGAGATGAAACTTACAAGCTGGCAAAATGTCGAGAAAAAACTGGGCAGCTTTTCACTTGCGGCAAAAGAGGGCGAGCTGTTCAAAGGCGAAACAATCGGTGTTTTGGGCGAGAATGGCATTGGAAAGACAAGCTTTGTCAAGATTCTTGCCGGGGTCCTGAAAGAGGATGCTGGCGAGATTATTGAGAATGTTGCAGTAAGCTACAAGCCACAATACCTTGAGGCCTCAGATGACCTTGTCATGAGCATTTTGCATGATGCAATGACAAAATATGAGATACAGCTTGCAAGGCCACTTGACTTGCAGCCACTGCTGTTGAAAAAAATAAATGAGCTTTCGGGAGGGGAATTGCAGAGGGTTGCGATAGCGCTTTGCCTTTCCAAGGATGCTAAATTGTACCTATTGGATGAGCCGTCTGCTTTTCTTGATGTTGAGCAAAGGCTTATTGTCTCAAGGACAATTAGGAATTTCATGGAAGAGAAGAATGCAACTGGACTCATTGTCGACCATGACTTGCTGTTTGTTGATTATCTTTCTGAGAAGCTGATTGTCTTTGACGGCAAGCCTGCAGTGCACGGAGAAGTTAAAGGCCCTTTTGAAATGGAAGACGGCATGAACATGTTCCTAAAGGATGTTGGCATAACATTCAGGCGCGATGAAGAGAGCAAAAGGCCAAGGGCAAACAAGTCGGGAAGCCAGCTCGACAGGCAGCAGAAAGACAAAGGAAAATTCTATTATGGGTAAGAAAATCGTAAACTTTATATATCAATTGTATATTAAAGTTAACATATGATAACAAAAGATAACAATCTTAAGATAATGGAATTGTTTTTCAAATATCCTTATGGCCGATTTCATATAAGAGAGATAGCAAGGCTCACAAATCTTTCTGTGACGGGTGTTATCAAGATAATTAACCGGCTCAAAAAAGAAAGGCTTGTCATTTCAGCCAAAAAAGCAAACATCGAAGAAGTGAAGCCGGATTTTGAAGGAAGATTTCTTGTAATGAAACGAATATACAATTTATATTCACTATATGAGTCCGGACTTGTTGCTTACCTCAAGGGAATGTTTGAAATGCCCAAGTCAATTATACTTTTCGGCAGCTACTCTGATGGCACTGATACCGAAATAAGCGATATTGACATAGCCATAGCATCGAATAAGAAAGACATGCCGGATCTTGCGAAATTTGAAAAAAAGCTGGCAAGAAAGATAAACTTGCATGTGCTGGATCTGGGCACTTCAACAAAAGAATTTAGAAATTCCATAGCCAATGGTATTGTCTTGGAAGGGTTTGCGGAGCTAATAAAATGATTAAGCCATTCAGATTTTACATAGCCGAGAATCTTGTTAGAAAATCTGTTCCAAACATTAGCATGGCCACATCACTGCTTCAAAAAGCTGAAATAAGGCTCAGGAGGATAGCAAGGGAAAAGATAAGTGATTCTGAATCCTCTATTGTATTTGAGGATATATATGAATCCCTCCGGGAAGCCTCACAATCCTTGATGGAGATAGGAGGATACAAGCCCTATTCGCATGAAGCTTTGATTTCCTTTCTCAAAGAACAAAAGCTGTTAGATGATGAAAAAACAAACATCCTCGACAATTACAGGGTATTAAGAAACAATTCTGTCTATAAAGCAGAAAAGGTATCTTTGGAAAAATGCAAGGAAGCACTTGCGTTTGCAAAGCTGGTTTTGCCTCAAATAAGAGAAAAACTCGAACAATTGCATAAGGAATGATAACCTTCGGAAGGGATGAGGAGAGCAAAAGGCCAAGGGCAAACAAGCCCGGAAGCCAGCTCGACAGGCAACAGAAAGACAAAGGGAAATTCTATTATGGATGAATAGTTATAACTGGCATTATGCATGTCCCCTGCTTTCTCCGTCGACAATGCCACCTGCGATGAGATGAGCTATCCTCAATGGCTCCGGGATTAAGGAATGTGTTATTGTAATCTTGAGGAATTCCCTCGTCTGGCTGAGTGTTGTGCCTGAGAATTGAACATATAAATTTCCAATTTTATGTATCTCGCCTGCATTTTTTATCAGGGAAATCCTGCTATTCATCTTCAGCTTAATCAATGTGTTTTCAATTTTCTTGACTTGCGGATAATGCCGCATGACAACAATGACTGGCAATTTTGTAAGCGAATTAAGCTTTTTTATGTCAATAGCATTAAAGCCTGCGACTGCAATGCCCTTCAGGAGAATGCACCTCAGCTGGCTCTTGA
>Ga0209211_10004779_pt1 | contig 20773 bp, 17 predicted proteins | sample RifGroA2_FD_183992 | JGI IMG/M metagenome (GOLD analysis project Ga0209211, IMG submission 183992) | Groundwater microbial communities from Rifle, Colorado, USA - Groundwater A2 (SPAdes) (version 2) | ecosystem: Environmental > Aquatic > Deep subsurface > Groundwater | place: Rifle, Colorado...
TACCCCGCTTCCCGCCGCAAAACAGGCCAATTATTTGATAAAAATGACATTGACGTCACAATTTCGTCTCGATTTCAGTTCGCCGCTGTTTTTTGCAACGGCTTATTCAGTGGTTCCTTAACGGAAAAACTAGGAGGTTTGCAGTTCAGGCCTGGGTTGCAGGGTGGTCGGTTGGTGAAGGATTGGCTATTTCCAGTCGGTTGGACTGGCCCAAAAGCTAGCGGAACCGCCGTCTTGAAAGTCCAGCCGTTCGAGTCAGGGGGGTATGAAGCAACGGTACGGATACTCGATCTGGCAAAAATCGGCAACGCGATGGAGTTCGGCGGTCGCCGAGGCAAGCGAGAAGAACCGTCCACGATAAGTGCCGATGGTTTGCGAAAGTCCGCTGGAAGAGCAAAACGGAAACTCCGCCATCTGGTCAAGAATATGTGCGCAACGCATCTATTGACTCTCACAAGGCGCGAGACTGAAAAATCGGACTACTGGACGCCGGAGCAATGGGCGGCAGGATGGGATCGACTGCGGCGCATGCTGGTCAAGCTGATCGGTGAATTTCCCTATGTTGCAGCCCTGGAGCGACACGAGAAGGGAAATTGCCATCTGCATATCGCTTGGCTAGGTCGGGTAAATCTGAACGTCGTGCGACCTGCGTGGTGGGCTTGTGTCGGTGGTCGCGGAGCCGGTAACGTGGATGCTCAATACATCCGAGTTGCGGCGGGTAGATCGCGTGCTGATCGCGTGGCCCGATATATTTCCAAGTACGTTACCAAAAACATCGGTGGGGATTGCAGGTTCAACAAAAAGCGCTACTGGGGCAGTCGTCAGAGTTTGCCCGATGTGAGGCGATACGTTCTGGACTGCGACCGTAAAGGGATGCTGAGTATGGCAGCGGACGTGCTTGGACTTGATAGCCTTTTGCAATTCATGCGGATCGAAAAAAACCGCAAGATGGTGTTCAGCGGCAACCTTTTCCTATTTCCGGATGACTCCGGGTTTTGGCTCAACTTCATACCTGGAGAGCATTCCGGAGCGCCTCCGCCGTTTTAGCGCTGCTTGCACGATTACTATCATTCCGTGTTGAAGTACATATAGATGAAAAGTGGCTTGATCGCGAGCGGTACTCGCTTGGTTAAAATGGGGCGCATAATCGCATCTGTTACCGTATCTCTCGACTGAAAGCGGCATCAATCAATATGAGTTCTGACCTTCATACACTGATCCAGAGTGCGTTCCTTGCGGCAAAGAAAAAGGGACTTCCATCTTGGTTTCGAATGAATGCTGGGGTTTTAAAGAACCGCCTGATTCTATTAACCGATGGACAGTTCGATGAGCAGAAGTACGGGTACGTGGATTTCCGTGAGTTTCTAGAAGCTCATTCAGATCTACTGAGGATCGATCCAACAACGAAGCCGATAACAGTAGAGTTGATAGATCAGGTAGTTGGCGACGGCGAGCAATCTAGTGATCAAAGTCAGAAAAGGATTCGTCCTGATCTTTGGCGTGCCGTGACTGATTACGCAAGTGGTAGAAAATATGTGTGGGACAAAGAGCGAAATCTTGTCCTCGTAGCAAACGATCAGGTGTCCGATGCTTTACCCAGACTACCTACGATCAATGCTGATGATCTAGCTCATTGGCGAAAGTTGTTTTTGGCAAAACACAGGGATTCGTTGGAAGGACGCGACCTAGAAAAGGCGATGCGATGGGAAACAGAGGGGTTAGCGATTAACTTCCTTCCTGTCCTGTTAAGACAATCTTGGGGACATGAGTTTTCTGCAAATGTTCGTGAACGCCTTAGTGCGTGGTTTCGCGGCAACGCGATCACACCTCCACTACTGGAGTTGCCTGCAGAGAATCCCGTGCGAAAGGAATCCCAATCTGAGGATCTTCGTCGTCTGGTCATTCAATGTGTAGAGTTAATGACTCCGCAAGAATTGGAGCAGCTGCAATTGCCTGCGTCGCTACTAACTCGTATCAGAATAGTTAAGTAGCATTCGCAATATGGGAGCCAGTATCTGGGTCTTCTATTCGGAAGACGATAAGACATGCACGAGATCCGCAAGGGCGCTTCTTCGCAAGAAAATTGCGGCGAAAAACTGGATGCTACAGGAGCGCGTGACCAAATCTGTTCGCGGGCCAGGTGGCGGTAAACTAAATGTAGCAGATCCCCGAGATGTGATCGCTCTGTACCGCCAAGCACACCGATCCTCAGTAGCGCTCTTAGTCGCTGGGTCGATTCGGTTCTGTACAGAACCACCAGAGGATAAAGCTATACGTAGAGACATCACTCTCAGCATCTTGCGTCACTGCCAATACAAGGCTTACTGCGGGAATTGGCCTGGCAATAGCGATGATTTGGATACATTCATCGCTGGCTTCGATGAATGGCTCAAAGCAATCCACTGTGACGGAGATACCGATTCAAGGTGTCTTCCGTTTCCAGTTTTCAAGGCAAAGATGGATTTCAATAACCTTACCGACCCAGACTACCGAGCTACCTTCGACATGGCGCACCATAATGAGAAGACCGGCGGAGGTAGATCGGATGACCTTGGTCTAGTCTGGGAAACTCATCCTCGTGATTACCATGGACATGAGACCTTAACGGTTGCTGGCCGCGCGCTTTCGAGAGGATTTCATTGGGACGTTCAAAATGGCAATGGGAAGCCTACAAAGATGGGCTCACCAACTGAGATTTGGCAAGTTCGCACCTATATCAACATTTACCCTGATGGAAAAATAGTAGGAAGAGCTCCATACGCCAGAAAGATTTACGGCTAAGAAGCAAAAAGCCCCACATCTACGATGTAGGGCTTTTCTTAATGCGGGCGAGCGCTTTGTTGGGCTAAGTGAGAGTACAGTGTGCGGTGATCAAGCGGGCAAATTCGGAAATTATTAAGTTACTTATCTCCCGTTATTTCCGGGCTCGCATAGCGCGTCTTGACGACTCGACACCAATTTATCTCGTTAGCTGAACCTGGTATGGGGGCGACCCATACAGCATTCCCCCCAACGATCAGGCAATGCCTAACCATTGGGTCGACTGCTAGTCTATACACAATCGTATAGTTAGTCAAAGTACCGTTATGCCCCCCCCTCTCCTACCAAAAGCAGCGCCATATCTCCGTCAAGGGACCGTGGAATAAATGGAGGGACCCGCTAGACGAAGCTTCACCGGCTAGCGGGAGGCGCCGTTTATGCCGCGAAAGCCCTTGACGGCGCGCCGACTCATCAAAATGCAGGAATGAGGTGCGGGGGTGGCTTTATCTCCCCGCATCTCATACCGACTAGGGGGTGTTAAACTGCCCCTAGTCAACTTGGGAGCCAACATGAAAACACCTTCGGATACTGAGCTGGTCGTCCTGATCGACAAAGCCATAAAGGACTTTGTGGGCAATACAGACACTTTGACCGGGGCTATCGGTTTTCTCATGCTCGGTCGCAAATTTGGCTGGCGCGTGATGTTTTTCATGCATAGTCAAGCGACGGTGCGTAAGTACGAAAAAATCCTGAGCGTTAAGTTTCGGGAAGTACTGCCCGAGACGGGTGAGTACTCCAAGAAGGCGGTCGCTTGGCAAGCGCTCCAAAAGGTCACTAACTTCTGGAAGGCCGTCAAAGGAGAGATTGCCGGCATCAAGTCCAAGGAAATTCTGAAGCGGGCTTAGTAGAGTGGTGTTACCAAGCCGCTACTAGTAGTTGTTGACTTACACCCCTTGTTCGGATATGTTGCGCCCATGTTCGAATGGGTGCTCATCAAAAAAGTCGTTGAAGAGGTGGGATACACCGACGACGCCGTTCGCGCCAAGATCAAGAAGGGAGTCTGGCGCGAGGGGGTTCATTTTCGCAAAGCACCCGATGGAAGGCTGTTTTTCAGCATGCTGGCGATAAAGCGATGGATCGAAGGAAAGGTCTAAAGGTCCGCAGCGATTCGGGCATTGGGATCGACTTCACGTATCGAGGTCGGCGTTGCCGTGAAACCTTGAAGCTGGAGCCGACGAAGGCAAACCTTCTACATGCCGCCAGGATGCGCGAAGCGATCCTCCATGAAATTGGTATCGGTACGTTCAACTATGCCAAGCACTTCCCCAATAGCTCGCAGGCCAAAACTCACTCTGGTCGCTCTTTGCAAACGGTTAGCCAGGCGCTTGATGTATTCCTGCAAGGCGCTCAAAAGCGATGCGCGCCCAGCACGCTGCGAGACTACAAGAGCGCCGTCGAATATCACCTCAAGCCAGCATTCGGAGAACGACTGCTAGTCGACCTCAATGTTGCCGAAATCAAGGCATGGATCGGCGGCCTGACGATCTCGGCAAAGCGGATCAACAATGTTCTTGTTCCGCTGCGTGGCGTCTTGGATGATGCCTTCATCGATGGCGTTATTGAGCGGAATCCCGCTGCGCGCGTGAAAAATCTCCCCCATCGCACACAGGAGCCTGATCCGCTTTTGCCCGAAGAGGTGACTGCCCTACTCCAGGCTTGCGAACTCCAAGTCCGCAACCTGTTTCAGTTCGCCATTTGGACCGGCTTGCGCACGTCGGAGCTTATTGCTCTGGAATGGGGTGATATCGATTGGAATAAGGGCGTCGCGCGGATCAGGCGCGCCAGCGTTCGCAAGCAGATCAAGGTGCCAAAGACGCTAGCCGGGGAACGTGATGTAAAGCTTCTGTCTGGTGCCCTGGAAGCGCTGGAGCTGCAAAAGCAATTCAGCCTGTTGCAAGCTGGTCGCGTGTTCTTGAATCCTCGAACCAATCAGCCTTGGGAAACGGACGCACAGATTCGCAAGACGGCTTGGCGGCATGCAATTCGGAAATCTGGTATCCGGGATCGCAATCCCTATCAAACCCGCCATACCTTCGCCAGCCTGTGTCTGACGAGTGGTGAAAATATCGCCTGGGTAGCAAAACAACTAGGGCATAAGGATATCGCTATGACGCTGAAGCGATACGCCCGATACATGGAGGGGGTTATTGACTCAGGCGGGGAGAAATTGACACAGGTTTTGACACATTCTGGACACAAGAGCGCGCTAAGTGCTTGATATCATGCCTACTGCCGAAGGTTCAATTCCCGCCGCCTCCACCAATCAAAAGGCCACCAGCTCCCGCTGGTGGCCTTGGTACTGCTGGTGCCGGCAACCGGAATCGAACTGGTGACCTACCGCTTACAAGGCGGTTGCTCTACCATCTGAGCTATGCCGGCTAAAATTGAATTATAGCGGAGCCGATCCACTATAAACTTCACCTTCGCCCCATCCAGTGTTGCTCATGGTCGCCAGTTCGCCTTCCCGTCAGCCCTTGCATCTGCTCGTCATCGCCGCATCGGACGAAGTCGCGGCGCCCCTGCTACCGGTCGTTGCCGAAGCGGATAAGTTATGTAATTTGCATCGGATCGGCACGCCCGCCGGGTTGCGCAGCGCCTTGCGCGATCAGCCGTGGGACGCCGTGCTGTACATTCCAGGCGTTTCCTCGCTGTCGGTGCAAGCCGCCGTGCGGCAGATCGAGGAATCCGGCTTCGACCTGCCCCTGATTCTTGTGGCCGGTCCCAACGATGAACGCGGCACGCAACGCGCGATGAAGGCGGGGGCGCGTGACGTGATCGATGCCGACCGGCTCGAACGTCTCATTCCGGCGGTCGAGCGCGAAGTACGTGAATCCCGGCACCGGGCCGACCACCGCGCTGCGCTGGAAATGCTCAATGAGAGCCAGGCACGTTTTGAAGCGCTGGCCTCCAACCTGCCGGGCATGCTGTTTCATTTGCGTCGCGATGCCGGGGGCGAATTCCGCTTTCTGTTTGTCAGTGAAGGCTGCCAGAAACTCTTCGGTTTCAAGCAGCAGGATCTGCTGGCTGCGGCAGGCAGGCTGTTCGACGCCTTTGATGCCGAAAGACGGAAAAACCTCGAAAACGCCCTGCGCGAGTCGGCCGCCAAGGGCACGCTGCTCAACTGGGAAGGCCACACCCGTGGCCGCGCCCGGCAGAAATGGATCAACCTGCGTTCGACGCCCCATCGCTTCGATTCAGGCGTCGTCGAGTGGCGCGGCATAGCCACCAACATTACCGAGAGCAAGGAAAGTGAAGCAGAGCTGCGCGGTTCCCGGCAGCAGCTTGCCGAGCTTTCGACGCACCTTGAGGCGGTCAAGGAAGAAGAGCGGGAGAGGATTTCGCGCGACATCCACGACGAACTCGGCTCCATTCTGGTTTTTCTCAAGATCGAGGCGGCGCATCTCGCCAGCAAGCTGCCCGAGGGTGCCGACCGCCTGCGCGAGAAGGCTCATTCGATCGAAACCCTGCTTGACCAGGCAATGAGCACGGCCAGCCGCGTCGCCCGCGAATTGCGCCCCGGCATCCTCAAGGAATTCGGCCTGCCCGCCGCCATTGAATGCCAGGCGGAAGATTTCACCCAGCGTTTTGGCATTCCGTGTCGGGTGCAATGCGACGAGGACGCCATCGAACCGGAGCAGGATACCTCGCTGGCACTGTTTCGCATCGCCCAGGAGGCGCTGACCAACATTGCCAAGCATGCGCACGCATCGCTGGTCGTCATGCGTTTGCGACGCGAACGCGGTAACATCCTGCTCGAAATCAGGGACAACGGTCGCGGTATTTCCGAGGCGGACATGCAGAAGCCGAAATCCTTTGGTCTGCGCGGAATTCGCGAGAGGGTATTGAGTCTGACCGGAGAATTTTTTATCGGCGCCGCGGAGCATGGCGGCACTCACATCATCCTGCGGGTTCCAGAGCAAGCCGGCGTGGAGCCTCCGAGTGAAGAAGAATTGCAACGCAACCTGTTTTAGTTACGGCATAACGCCGCTTCGCGGCGAGCCTGCCCTGAAACACTAAAGTGTTTTGACCATGGCCGACAAGATCCACGTTCTTATTGCTGATGACCATGCCATTGTGCGGCAGGGTCTCAAACAAATTCTTTCCGAAACCGAGGATTTGCTCGTCACCGGCGAAGCCGACGATGGCGCGGAAGCCTTGCTGCTCGCCCGCCAGCAGACATGGGATGTCTTTCTGCTCGATGTATCGATGCCGAACCGGAATGGCATCGATACGCTGAAGCAGCTGAAAAAGGAATTCCCGCGTCTGCCCGTCCTGATTCTCAGCATGCACCCGGAGGAACAATACGCCGTGCGCGCTCTCAAGGCCGGCGCTTCGGGCTACCTCACCAAGCAGAGCGCGCCCGAACAACTGGTCACCGCGATTCGTCAGGTAGCCTCGGGCAAGAAATATCTCAGCCCGGCTGTCGCGCAGCAACTGGCGGAAGCGATTTCTGAAAACACCGAAAAGTCGCCGCACGAACGAATCACCGATCGTGAATATCAGGTGCTGGTGCTCATCTCCACCGGTAATACGCTGACGCAAATCGCCGAAAAGCTTAATCTGGGCGTTGCCACCGTCAGTACCTACCGCGCCCGTCTGCTCGAAAAAATGGGGCTCAAGAGCACTGCGGAACTGATTCGTTACGGCCTCCAGCACGGGCTGGCGGAATAACAAGACATGGCCAAGCCCACCCAGCCTTCGGAGATTGCTCGCGAGACGTTGCGGCGCCTGGCGGTGAACAAGACGCCACCGACGCCCGACAATTACCGCACGATATATCACGACATCACGGGCTCCCAGATCGTCGAGCCTTTTCCGGAACGTTCGCTCAAGGCCTTGCACGCGTCATTGCCGCGAGCCACCCCGGAGCAAATCCGTTTTGCCCGACAGTTCGAGACCGCCATCGCTGCCGGCAACTGGGAAAGCTTTGGCGCGGCACTGACCGACCTGCTTGGAAAATCCGGTGCGGAGCCGCTGGCTTGGTCGACGCTGATCCGGGAGTTGATACAGCAGTTCGACGCCCATCATGCCGGACTGACGGCGGCGAAGAAGAAGGAAACGGTGGAGCACGTGCTGGCTGCTTCCGGCACTCCTGAGTTGCTGTTTTCCCGCCTGCAGTCGGCGGTTCGCTCATGGTCGCACACGCCTGTCGGCGAAAATACCGAACTGGTGTCCGGCGCAGTAACCGACGAAGCCTCGCCCTCGCCTCCCGCGTCGCAGACAGCGCCGGGAGTGCGGACTACGGGAACCACGGCTGCGCACGATCAGCCGGCGGGACACGGTGGCATTGGCGAACTCCAGAATCTGATAGCCCAACTGCTCGACAACACCCTGTCGATCGTGCTGGCCGAGAACCCGGAACTGGCGCGCGAGTCAGCCGAGATTGCCGTGGCGGTGCGGGCTGCGCATAACGCAGGGGAACTCGGTGCCCTCGCCGGTCGCCTGAAGAAGCTCGGTTATCGCGCACAATATGTTGCCGAGGATCAAGCGGAACTGAAGTCCGCCCTGCTGCATCTGGTGCATCTCATCATCGACAACGTCAGCGAACTGGTGGTGGATGATCACTGGTTGACGGGCCAGATCAGCGTGATACGCGAGCTGGTGAACGAGCCCATCAATCTGCGCCGACTTGACGATGTCGAGCGCCGCATGAAGGATGTCATCGTCAAGCAGAGTTCGCTCAAGAAGAGTTTGAACGAGGCTCAGGACAGACTCAAGCTGATGCTCGCCACCTTCGTCGACCGGCTTGGCGATTTCTCGGAAGCGACCAGCGGCTATCACGACAAGATCGAGACCTTCGCGGAGAGAATCAGCAAGGCCAACGACATCGCCGACCTGTCGAATGTGCTCGACGAAGTGATGCGGGAAACCCGCACCGTCCAGATCAATGCCGCGCGCTCGCGCGATGAAATGACCGTAATGCGTGCCAGGGTAGACGATGCGGAGCGCGAAGTGACCCGTCTCCAGGGCGAACTGGCGCAGGCCAGCGAACTGGTTCGTTACGACCCGCTGACAGGGGCGCTTAACCGCAAGGGCATGGATGAAGCGCTGGAAAGTGAGGTTGCCCGTGCCCGCCGCCAAGGAGGATCGCTCAGCCTGGCGATGCTGGACATCGACAACTTCAAGAAGCTCAATGACAGCCTGGGGCATGCCGCAGGCGATGCGGCGCTGATGCATCTATCGCAGGTTACGCGCGAAGCCATCCGTCCCCAGGACGCACTGGCCCGCTACGGCGGCGAAGAATTCGTCGTTCTGCTGCCCAATACGCCAATCGATGACGCCGTCAGCGCCATGGTCCGGGTGCAGCGCGAACTCACACGCCAATTCTTCCTGCATAATAACGACAAGGTGCTCATCACCTTCAGTTGCGGCGTCGCCGAACTAAGGAATGAGGAGACGCCCTACGACGCCCTGAAACGCGCCGACGAAGCCATGTACCTGGCTAAACGGGCTGGCAAGAACCGCGTAATTCCGGCATGATGCGGGCGGCCTGACAATCAGAGGAGGAATTGGCATGAAAACACTAAAACAATTGCTTGACGAGCATCCGCGTACACCGATTTCAGTTTCGCCCGATAGCACCGTTTTGTCCGGACTGGAACTCATGGCGAAACATGGTATCGGCGCCGTACTGGTCATGCGCGATGAGCGACTTGTTGGAATCTTCAGCGAGCGCGATTACGCCCGCAAGGTGGTTCTGCTTGGCAAATCGTCGCGCGAAACCCCAATGTCGGACATCATGACGACAAAGGTGTTCTATGGCCGTCCCGAACAGACGATTGACGAGGCGATGGCGCTGATGACCGACAGGCACATTCGCCACATGCCGGTAATGGACGCCAACCAGCACGTGATCGGCGTGATATCCCTCGGAGATCTCGTTCAGGAAACCATGTCGCAGCAGGCGTTCCTGATCAAGCAACTGGAGCAGTACATCGCCAGTTGAACCAACCGGAAATCACATGGATTGCTTGATTGCCAGAACACCCTGATTGCGCAGGGTTTTCAGCAGAGACAATTCCTTTTCGGGAATCACGATGCTGCCAGCCTTGTCGCGGTCGCAGTAGATCAGGCCTACCGCGTTGCCCTTGATCAGCAGCGGCAATAAAACGAAGGTCTTGGCAATTACGACATTGCGGTACCAGTCGGGAATCTTGCTGGCAATCTTCGGCGCATCGACATCGGCGATGATGATGTCCACACCCTTGCTGATGGCCAGTTGAAACACGTTGGGCGCATCCGCCAGCGGGAAGCGAAACTTGCGCGCCACTTCATTGGTGTCCGCGCCAAAGCCGAAGCGCCCCACCATGCTGCCGGTCTTGGGATCTTTCAGGCACAGCAAGACCCGCTGAAACCCCATCGCGCGGTACATGGTTTCGAGCGTGATGCGCAGCACGTCATTCAAGGAAAAATCATCCACCAGTGAGTTGCTGATGTCCTGAATACCGGCGGCCAGAATATCCTGCGCCGCGTCCGGCAGGCCATCGGCGCTTAACTCGCCAGGCTCGCTCTGATCGGGCACGATAGTGTCGCCCAGCACGGTTCGATCCAGCGCCCTGGTCTCTTCCGAAACCGGTGTTTCACGGCGTTCGCCGGTCCATGCCTTGACATGGCGAACGAAGGGGCTTTGCGTCAGATTCACATGAAGAATTGTCGCCAGTTCACCGAGTTCCTTCAGCGACTGTTCCAGTACTTCCTGCAACTGATTGTCGGAAAACTTCATGGAGGAAATGAAGCGTTCACGCGCTGCACGCGTCGCTTCGCCTCTCTGCTCCTTCGGCACCGAGGCAATGGCGGCGCACATCTCGTTGGCGAAACCGGCGACGACCCGCAACGCCTCCTCGTGCGTCGCCGGTTTCTTGATGGCGCCTTCCGGCAAAGGCCGCAAACTGCTAACGAGCGCCGGGGGGAACCCCCAGTGGCGAGCGATGCCAATCCCCAGTTCTGAAAACGACAGGCCCAGCACCTGGGCGGAGGCAATTTCCTCGTTGCAGTTTCGTTGCAGCATTACCTTGCGAATCTCAGCCACTTCCTCGGGAAAATAAAACTGCGCCAACAGTTGTCCGACACTATGAAACAGGGCGCAGACATAGGCTTCTTCAGCCTCGTTGGCCATAAACTGCTTGCTGGCGGCGCGCGCCAGGGTACCGGCAAGGTTGGCGCGCAAAAAGGCTTCCTTCAGCTCGCGCGCACTGCCCTTGTCCGGCATGTGCTCAAACAGCAGAACCGTAACGGCGATGTTGCGCAGGGCATCGAAACCAAGCACGATCACGGCGCGCGAAATGGTACTGATGGTGCCGCCGCCAGACCGCCGGTAATACGCCGAATTCACCAGGCGAAGAATCTTGTTGGTCAGGCCGTAGTCCTTGAGAATGGTATTGGAAAGCCTGTTGATACTTTCTTTGTCGGAGCGCGTCAGCTTGTTGATCGCCGACACCGAATCCGACAGCGCCGGGAAATCCGTCTTGTGTTTCATGCGGCGCATCAGAAATTCGAGCGTGTCCTTCTTTCTGGACTCCGCTTCTTCCGGAGTATCGATGGGCGTGGCCGCAGCGCCGAGATAGTCGTCCAGTTGCGACTTCATCTGTGCCGCGCTGGCCGTGCGCAAGGCCGGATCGCGGGCGCAGGCCATCAGAACGATACTGGCGAGCTGATTGTCGATGCTCACATCGGCGGGCAGCGCGACTGGCTCGTTCAAAATCTGGTGAATAATGGCCGCCGAAGTGTCGCCCCGCGCCCATGGCTTGCCCGAGAGCATTTCGACCATCACCAGCCCGGCGGCATAGATATCCGTTTTCTCGCCCACCTGGCGACCATCGACATATTCGGGCGCCAGATACTTGAGCGTGCCGGAAATGCCTATCTGCTGCTTTTCGACATCGGCAGCGTCCAGACGCGTGGCAATGCCGAAATCCATCACACGCGGTCGACCTTGCGAGTCGATCAGAATGTTGGATGGCTTCAAGTCGCGATGAATGATCCCCGCGGCGTGGGCCATCGCCAGCGCATCGATCACCTGACGCATCAAGTCGGCGGTGCGCGCAGGGCCAATGCGCCCCTCCCTGACTATAAGTTCACCGAGGTTGGGACCATCGACGAGTTCGAATACCAGATATGGATCGCCATCCTCCTCGCCGACATCGAAAATCGGTACCAGATTGGGGTGACGCAGACGGCTGACGGCGCGCGCCTCGGCAATCAGGGCACTATTGCGCCGCGCATCGGCGTGGGCAAAATGCAGAGTTTTGATGGCCACCTCGCGCTCTAGCTGAGGGTCCCAGCCCAGATATACGATGCTCTGGGCGCCACGTCCGAGCTCGCGACGAATTTCAAAACGGCCAATACATTTTTCCATGAAGTTATTTTAGCGTGTTCGGGTTGCCAAGAGACCGCCGCCCCCATACCATAGACGCATGGAACCCACTGACACGAGCGATTCTCCCGAGGTTTTGCAGGCCCGCCTGGTTGAATTGCGCATTGAGCATCGCGATCTCGACGAGGCGATCAGCCGCATGACGCTAACACCGCCCGAGGACCAACTGCTGCTGCGGCGCCTGAAGAAGCGCAAACTGCTGATCAAGGATCGCATCTCGGTGCTGGAACGCATGCTCGATCCCGATCCCGACGAATACGCCTGACACCAAGCGCGTCGATCAAGTCTCTTGCAGCATGAATCACAGGAAGAACATCGCGCTATTGGCCGCAGCGCAGGCGCTGCTGCTGACCAACGGCGTCACGCTGATTGCGATCAACGGCCTGCTCGGTCTGCAACTGGCGGGCGACAAACGGCTGGCTACCTTGCCGATCACCACCTATGTGATCGGTGGTGCGCTGGCGACCCTGCCTGCCGCTTTTTTCATGAAACGCCATGGCCGTCGTGCCGGCTTTATGCTCGGCTCGGGCCTTGGCATGCTCGGCGCGCTGATATCCGTCTTTGCCGTGAGCATCGGCAGCTTCTGGCTGCTCTGCCTCGGCACCGTGTTCGCCGGTGTCTATAACGCCTTCGGCCAGCAATACCGCTTCGCCGCCGCCGATGCCGCACCACTCGACTGGAAGAGCAAAGCAATATCGCTCACGCTGGCGGGAGGCATACTCGGCGGCGTGATCGGGCCGGAAGTCGGCAAGCTCACGCGCACGCTGCTGGAGCCGACCTACCTCGCCAGCTATGGCGCGCTGGTGGGCTTCGCCGCACTATCCATGCTGCTCGCCAGCCGACTGGACATCCCGCCGCTATCGGTCAGCGAGCAAAAGGCTGTCGGCCGCCCTTGGCGCCAGATTGCCCGCCAGCCCGCCTTCATCGTCGCCGTGCTGGCCGCAGCCTGCGGCTACGGCGTGATGAACCTGCTGATGACCGCCACGCCGCTGGCCATGGACATCTGCGGTCTGCCGTTCGCGGACACGGCATTCATCCTGCAATGGCATGTCATCGCGATGTTTGCGCCATCGTTCTTCACCGGAGGCCTGATCAAGCGTTTCGGCGTGCTGAACATCCTCATCGTCGGCGCCGCGCTGATGTTCATTTGCATCGGCATTGCACTCTCCGGCATCACGCTGATGCATTTCTGGTGGGCGCTGGTGCTGTTGGGCCTGGGCTGGAACTTCCTCTTCATCGGCGGCACCACGTTGCTTACGGAGACTCATCATCCGGAGGAAAAGGCCAAGGTGCAAGGCTCCAACGACTTCATCGTGCTCGGCGTACAGGGCCTCACCTCGCTGTCCTCCGGAGTCCTGATCAGCAGCGAAGGCTGGGCCAGTCTCAACACCTGGGCCCTGCCCATCGTCGCCATGACAGCGCTGGCGAGCGCGCTGCTGTGGCTGTATCGTCGAAAAGAACGATAATTACGCCGATGCTGGAACAACCGTATCTGCTGATCGTTGTCAGTTCGCTGACCATTGGTCTTACGGCGGGCTTCGTCATGCATCGCTCGGATTTTTGCGTCACCGCCTGTTTTCGCGATGTCTTTCTGATCCGTGATTTCTTCCTGATGCGGCAGATGCTGTTGCTGGTCGTCGCCAGCATGGTGCTGTTCGAGGCCGGGCGACTGACCGGCGCGATCACGATCTACCCGTTTCCCGGTTTCAGTGCGCCATCGCTGGGCAATGTCATCGGCGGTTTCGTCTTCGGTATCGGCATGGTGCTGGCCGGGGGGTGCGTCTGCGGCAGCCTGTTCAAGCTTGGCGCCGGCAGCGCCGCGAGTTTGCTCGCCGTCGTCGGCATGCTGGTCGGCTCGACGCTGTATGCCGAGATTCACCCGCAGTGGAGCAGCTTCGCCAAGAGCACGGTATTGATCGAGGATGCGGTTACGCTGCCGCAGTGGTTCAAGCTGTCGCCGACCGCACTGCTGCTACCGCTCGCGGCTGGCGGCAGTTTCTGGCTGTTCCGTGAATTTCGCGCCGGTCGCATGGATCGCGCCGCCTTCGCCATCGGCCATCTGGCGCCCTGGCGCGCGGCTCTGATCCTCGCCCTGCTGGGTTTTACCTCCTACGTGCTGATCGGCACACCGATGGTCATCACCACGTCCTACGCAAAACTCGGCGCCAGCATTGAGTCGCTGTTCGCGCCGGAGCACGTCAAGAACCTGGCCTACTTCTCGTTGAACTCGCTCAGCTACACACCGCCGTTTTCCGACCAGGCCATCACTGGCGGGCCAGGGCCGCAACTTGACGCCATCGCCGCGATTCAATATCCGCTGCTGATCGGTATCGTCGGTGGCGCCTTTTTTTCGGCGGCGCACCTGGGCGAATGGCGGCTGCAATGGCGCCTGCCGCGCCGGCAATTCGCCTCGGCACTGACTGGCGGCCTGTTGCTCGGGCTGGCGGCGCGCATGGCGCCATCGTGCAATATCCACCACCTGTGGGGTGGCATACCGCTGCTCGCCCTGCCAAGTCTCCTGTTTCTCGCGGGGCTGTTGCCCGGCACGTGGCTTGGCGCTCGCCTGCTGGCCCGATTCGTGATACGTTAATGTTCGTGATTCATACTATCGATATAAACATTCGCGGCCATATCTGCCCTTCCTGTCTGCTGCTGACGCTCAGGGCACTGAACCAGAACGGAGAGGCGCTTCGCGCCGGTACTGCCGAGGTAGTGGTAGTCACCGACGACCGCCATGCCACCACGACGATTCCCGCCTCGGCCGACCGCATGGGCTTTCACACCGAAGTCACCCGCATCGACGACGGCTATCGCATCCGCATTTTCGGCGGCGTGTAAGGGAATCGTGACGCCAGCCCTCAGCCAACAGGACGCCCCGCGTTACATCCGCGCCAAGGTCGACCAGCTCCTGGCGGTGATGGGTACCTGTCCGCTGCGGTCCGAGGAACTCGATGACGACACGCTGATCGCGCTCGATCCCATCGGCATCATCGCCGAGTCCTTTCAGCAGGTGATCGATCATCTCAACGAGACCAACCAGCGCCTTTCCATCGTCACCGACGAAATTCGCGCCATCCTCGACGCCCTTGGCGCGGCGGTTGTCGTACTCGACGGCGATGATCGGGTGGATGACTGCAATCGCGTCGCCATGGACTGGTTCTTCGGTGGCCTGGACCGGGCGCGGGTGGTCGGCCATCCCGCCGCGGAGGTGTGCACGTGCGCCGAGAAACTCAGGGAAATTCGATCCTGTGCCGACGGCTCCATGCATAACGCCAGGTTGTACGACCGCGACATTCAGATCGTCGCCTCGAAGATATTCGACAAAGCGGGCCACCATGCCAAAACGGTGATGCTGTTCACCGATATCAGCCAGCGCATGCAAACCGAGGAAGCGCTTCGCATTGCCGCCACCGCCTTTGAGGTTCAGGAAGGCATGACGATCACCGATAGCGCGAAAGTGATTCTGCGGGTCAACAAGGCATTCACCGAAATTACCGGCTACAGCGCCGAAGAAGCCGTGGGCAAGACGCCGAGCCTTCTTCGTTCGGGGCACCACGCCGCCGCCTTTTATGCCGCCATGTGGGAGAGCATCGAGCGCACGGGAACATGGCAGGGCGAAATATGGAATCGGCGCAAGACCGGCGAGGTGTATCCCGAATGGCTTATTGTCACCGCCGTAAAAAACGATGCGGGCCTGACGACCCACTACGTGGGCACTTTCACCGACGTCACCTCACGCAAGAAGGCGGAAGACGAGATCACGAATCTGGCCTTCTATGACCCGCTGACCGGCCTGCCCAACCGTCGGCTGTTGATTGACCGGCTGAAACAGGCGTTGGCATCCAGCACCCGCAGCCTGAGACACGGCGCTCTGCTGTTTCTCGATCTGGATAATTTCAAAACCCTCAACGACACCCGTGGCCACGACATTGGTGATTTGCTGCTGCAACAGGTCGCCCAGCGCCTGTCCACCTGCGTGCGCGAGGGCGACACCGTGGCTCGCCTGGGCGGCGACGAATTCGTGGTGATGCTGGAAGACCTGAACGAGAACGTGCTGGAAGCCGCCACTCAAACCGAAATCGTAGGCGAAAAAATCCTCGCTGCGCTCAACCATATCTACCATCTCCACAATTACGCGCATCACAGCACTCCCAGCATCGGCATCACGCTGTTCGCCGATCATCAAGGCACCATCGATGACCTGCTGAAACGGGCCGATCTGGCCATGTACCAATCCAAGGCCGCCGGTCGCAACACCTTGCGTTTCTTCGACCCGGCAATGCAGGCCGTGGTCACGACGCGCGCCGCGCTGGAAGCGGATTTACGCGAGGCTGTTCAGAAAGGCCAGTTTGTTCTTTACTACCAGGCCCAGATGGATGGCGTGGGACGCCTGACGGGGGTGGAAGTGCTGCTGCGCTGGCAGCATCCGCTGCGCGGCATGGTGTCTCCGCTTGAGTTCATTTCCCTGGCCGAAGATACCGGCCTGATCCTGCCCTTGGGCCACTGGGTGCTGGAGACGGCCTGCGCCCAACTGACAGCCTGGGCGGTCCGACCGGAGATGGCGCATCTCACCGTCGCGGTGAATGTCAGTGCCCGCCAGTTCCATCACCCGGACTTCGTCGATCAGGTGCTGGCGGTGCTTGATACAACCGGGGCCAACCCGCAGCGGCTCAAGCTGGAACTGACCGAGAGTCTGATGGTGGATGACGTGGAGGACGTCATCGCCAAGATGACCGCACTGAAAGCCAAGGGGGTGAGTTTTTCACTGGACGACTTTGGCACCGGCTACTCGTCGCTTTCCTATCTGAAGCGCCTGCCTCTGGATCAACTGAAAATCGACCAGGGTTTCGTCAGGGACATTCTCACCGACACCAACGATTCCTCCATCGCAAAGATGGTCATCGCCCTGGCCGAAAGCATGGGATTGGCGGTCATCGCCGAAGGGGTGGAAATCGAGGCCCAGAAAGACTTCCTCGCCAGCCATGGCTGCCATGCCTATCAGGGCTATCTGTTCAGCCGCCCGCTGCCGCTGGGCGCGTTCGAGGCGTTTGTAAAGGGAGTTTGACTAACTTGCATGGTCGCCAAGACCACTCCCGTGCCATGAAATCGTTACATGCGAATTGAAGGCCCGCCCCCCATCCCCCCTCACGGGGGGCTACTGATTGGCTCGCTTCGCTCGACTATCACCAGTTGCTCCGAACGAGTTATTCCATTACGTTAAGCGCCTTGACAGGCGAGCACCCCACCGAGTACGGCCTGTACCCGGCCCGTCGGCGCATCGAACCGCCGCCGCTGGTGCGATGCCAGTGGGGCGGGAACGACGGCGCGGTCGTCGTTTGCCGGCACAACAACGATTTCCAGCCCCGCGGCGCTGGTTTGCAGCAGGCATGCCGCCGCCTTGGTCGCGAACGGACCGAGATACCGAAGCTCACGACCATGGAATGAAAGGCACGCTCCGGCTGGCCACAACGCCAGGTAATACCCCGCCGCCAAGGGCTTGCCATTGACCGTTTCATAGTGGCAGGCGTGCTGCATTGAATCTATCAGCAGTTCGGCGGAATCGATGCGAACCACTTCGCACCGCGTCATTCTTGAGTGCCTTCTTGTTTTCATGTCCAGCAATCTCCATTGGGATTTGGGGCGCGTCAATCGCAAGACCCTGTTGCTGCGTGTATCGTAGGGGCGCTTGGGATTGAACGAAATACGGAGATGTAGGTATTTTGGGTACCCGGATACCGGTAACGGGGTACCCCGGCCAAGGCACGCGCCGGGATCAGTCGGGACGGCGCGGCGGCTAGCCGCCGTTGGTTGCGCTGGTCGTGATGCCGTTGCGGATGGCGTACTTGGTGAGTTCGGCGACGTTGTGCAGGTCAAGTTTGCGCATGATGTTGCGGCGGTGAACTTCGACCGTTGAGAATGCCACATGCAAGCGCTGGGCGATTTCCGCCGAGGTATTGCCTTCAGCCACCAGTTGCAGGACCTGCCGCTCGCGCGCCCCGATACGCGGGGCAACCGATTTGCCGTCGCTGCCATCGATCAAGGCGCCGGCCACGGTGGCCGCGATTTCCGGGCACAAATAGGTCCGATTGAGCCGCACAGCCCGAATCGCCCGCAGCAACTCGTCACCGGTCTCGGATTTTGTGACGTAACCCGACGCGCCCGCCTTCAGCATATCCAGAACGTAGTCGCGGTCGGCGAAGGCGGAAACCCCGATCACCTTGATGGCCGGATTGATGCCCAGCAGGCGCCGTGTGGCCTCGATGCCGTTCATCCGCGGCATGCCGATGTCCATGCAGACGACATCGACCGGCGTCCCGCCGGCAATCTTCAGCAACTCATGGCCGTCGCCGGCCTCTCCCACCACCTGGATGCTCGACTCCTGTTCCAGCATGGTTCGCAACGCATGCCTGAACATCTGGTGGTCATCTGCCAAAAGTACGCGGGTTTTCATGGCGATATCGTATCCGTCAATTCAATGTCGGTCGGCCCGGCCCGGGCAACGCACACTCGGATGGACGCTCGAAATCGACTGATGGCGCCCGATTCGGCCCGGAGTCGTCCTTGTGTTCCAACTCCACCCGGATTTCAGTTCCGGTCATGGGATGCGAGGTAACGATGAATTTTCCTCCAGCGAACTCAGCTCTTTCCTTCATGGTGATCAACCCGAGTCCCGACATGTTGTCGGCTTGCGCCAGCGCGTCGGCGTCGAAACCAAAGCCATCGTCCTTGATAGTCAGCGCAACATGCCGATCGGAATTATCCAGTTCGATAACAATATTTTTCGCGCAGGCATGTTTGGCGCAGTTCGTCATGGCTTCCTGAACGATGCGAAACAGGATCGATTCTATATCTTTGCCGAGCCGGGCTCCATCCTGCGCGTTGACGTGCACCGTCACGGCGGTGCGCTTCATGAACTGCGCCGCATAGCTCCTCAGCGTGGGAATCAGCCCGGCGTAATCGAGCACGGGCGGGCGCAGTTCGGCGCATATCTCCCGAATGCTCGCCGTGGTGTCGTCCAACAACGCCCGGGCATCCTCCAGGCTTGCCTCGGCGGCGGCCAGCACCTGCCGCGGCAGCGCCCCGGCCAGGGTTCCGAGCGTGATCTTGATCGCCGCCAGATTGGGGCTGGCCCGATCGTGCAATTCTCCGGCAAGTCGCTGTCGCTCTTCTTCCTGCACCGCGACCAGGCGATGCGACAATTCCTCCAGGCGCTTTGCCTGCCTTGACTGCTCGTGTTCCAGTTTCTTGCGCTCGGTGATATCCCAGAACACGCCCAGCACGCCCACAATTTGCCCCTGTTCGTTCCTGAATGGCGCCTTGATGGTATGAACGAATTTCTGTTGCCCCTGCTCGATAAATTCTTCCTGAATGTCTTCGACCTTGCCCAGCTTCACGACACGCCTGTCATCACTCCGGTAGCGCTCGGCCAACCCTGTCGGATAAAAGTCATAGTCCGTCATGCCGGAAATCTGATTCGGAGTAATCCCGAGAGCCCGTGCATAGGCCGCATTGCATGAAACGTAGTTCGAGTCGGAATCCTTGACGAAAATGTTTTGCGGCAGATTTTCCACCAGCGTCCTGAACTTCTCCTCGCTTTGCCTCAACGCATGCTCTGCCTGCTGGCGTTGCGCATCCTGGTCAAACTGATCGAGGGCGAACGAAATATTTTCCGCCATCGCTTCGAGCAAGCCCACCGACTCGTCGTCGAAGAAGTTCCTCTCGGCCCCGTAAACGGACAGCGCGCCATATGGACTGCCGCCGCGCAGCAGGGGCAGTGCGATGGACGAGAACAGACCATGGGTCGCCGCGCGAGCGCGCCACGGGGCCGTGGCCGGATCGGCGAAAAAATCATTGCATATGACCATGCGCCGCTCACGGTAGGCGATAGCGCTTGGCCCCTGCCCCTCCGGGACATCGGCACGGGTGCTGATCATGATGCCGTCGATATAGCCGAAGGCGGTACCGGCGACTTCAACCGGGACGAGGCGTTGCGCAGCGGCAGCGGTATCGGCGATACCGATCCAGGCGAGCCTGAAGCCCCCAAGCCCGGCACACGCCTGGCAGACAGCTCGATATACCTCCTCGGGCGAACGGCTATGCACGATTGCCTGATTGGTTTCGGAAATTGCGGTTTTGAGCCGGGAAAGCATTTGTATGCGCGCGGCGGCATCCCTGCGCTCCGAAATGTCGCGGACAACTCCCTGAAAGTAGTACGTGCCGTCGATCTCGATACGGCGCAGGCTGAGTTCCACCGGAAAAACATGGCCGTCCTTGTGAAGGTTCTCCGTCTCGAACGTCCGGCACTCGTTCGTTATCATTTTCAACATCATCGGCACGTTTTCACGCAGATGCGGCGCACATAGTTCGATGACATTCATGCCGATCAATTCTTCGTGCGTATAGCCGTAGGTGATCGAAGAACGATCATTGGCTTCGATGATTACGCCATTCGTATCGGTCAGAATCATCGTGTCGCTCGCATATCTGGACAGGAAGTCGATGCGCCGGTCCATCAATTGTCGTTCCAGATGACGGCTATAGCGGGCTTCGGCATGGCGGCCGTGTTCGAATATCCACCAC
>Ga0209211_10004780_pt1 | contig 20772 bp, 10 predicted proteins | sample RifGroA2_FD_183992 | JGI IMG/M metagenome (GOLD analysis project Ga0209211, IMG submission 183992) | Groundwater microbial communities from Rifle, Colorado, USA - Groundwater A2 (SPAdes) (version 2) | ecosystem: Environmental > Aquatic > Deep subsurface > Groundwater | place: Rifle, Colorado...
ACTGTGCAGCGGCTACACTTGCCGCCATTAAAACGGCTGTGCCGGATAACCAGGGAGCCAAAACGTGCAGACAATGCTTGATCACTTGATGAATTCTGCCCAGGAAACGTTTGTCAACGGGGCATTATATGTGCTGGCCACGCCGATTGGGAATCTGGCTGATGTGACACTGCGCGCCATTGCCGGGTTCCACGCCGCGGACATCGTTTTGGCGGAAGATACCCGCGTCACCGGCAGCCTGCTGGCCGCCTACGGCATCAGCAAGAAACTGGTCAGCCTACGCGAACACAACGAGCGCGAAATGGCGGCCAGCGTGATCCGCTGGCTGCAGGAGGGCAAGATCGTGGTGCAGGTATCGGACGCCGGCACGCCGGGCATTTCCGACCCCGGTGCCCGTCTGGCGCAGGCGGTGTGGGCCGCCGGCCTGCGCGTGGTGCCGGTGGCCGGCGCCTCGGCGGTGATCGCCGCCTTGTCCGCCAGCGGGCTGGATACCGCGCGCTTCCTGTTCCACGGCTTCCTGCCGCCCAAGCGCGGCCAACGTTGCAAGACGCTGCAGCAATGGCAAGACGCCGACTACGCGGTGGTCTGCTACGAGGCGCCGCACCGCATCCTGGAGTGCGTGGAAGACGTTGCCGCCACCCTCGGTGCGGAACGGCCGCTGATTCTGGCGCGCGAGCTGACCAAGACCTTCGAGACCTTCCTGCGCCTGCCGGCGGCCGAACTGGCCGAACGCATCCGCAGCGACAGCAACCAGCAGCGCGGCGAGTGCGTGCTGATCATCGACGCTGCCGCGCCGGTGGCACAGACGGCGGACAGCCTGCCTGCACCGGCGCTGGCGCTGCTTGCCGAGCTGGCGGCTGTGCTGCCGACCAAGCAGGCGGCGGCGATTGTGGCGACGCATTACGACCTCAACAAGAAGCAGCTGTACGAGCGCGCGCTGCAGCTGAAAGTGGCGGACTGAGCTTTACAAGGCGTAACACCGCTTATACAATGCGCGTCTTGGATTTTTTCGCCCGGGTGGCGAAATTGGTAGACGCAGGGGACTCAAAATCCCCCGCCGCAAGGTGTGCCGGTTCGAGTCCGGCCCCGGGCACCACGAAAAAATCCAGAGAAGTCCAAGAAAGTCCAGAAACCCGCACAGCGCAAAGCTCTGCGGGTTTTTTGTTGTCCGGTAGCGTGCAGCAACGTTCAGTAACATCCAGCTTTTTTGTGTACCTTTTTGTGTACCTATTTTTTCGGCGCAGGGAAAAAGGTACACATCTTCCTGTCATCAGCACCTTTTCCCATTCATACTCTGGTTACAAAAATGTGTGTATGCCCTGCCATGCCGGGCGGCACATTGCCGGGGTTGGCCGCGTGCCGTTTTGCTTTTTTCCGACCCGCCTAAAAATGCGTAGTGACGGTAGTGACGGTAGTGACATAGTGACAGCATTGTTTTTAAAGGGTTTTTTGAATGTTTGCCGTAGTGACATTTCGGGGTGTCACTATGGTGACACGATAAATTGCGCCAATCGCGGCCACCCAAAGCCCTGCAAGCTGGTCTTGAGTCCGGCAAAGCCGGGCGCGGCTGGTGCCCGTTCGCCAGCCTGACGGGCGAATCGAGGTAAGGAATAAACTATGGCATTAACTGATCTGGCCATTAGGCAAGCCAAGCCGCTAGACAAGCCGTATCAGCTGGCGGATGGCGATGCGCTGTATCTGGAGGTGACACCAGCGGGCGGCAAACGCTGGCTGTACCGTTATCGCTTCAACGGCAAGCCGTGCAAGCTGGCCTTGGGCAAATACCCGGCTGTCTCGCTGGCTGAGGCACGGGAGAAGGCCGCAGAGGCACGCAAGCTGCTGGCGGAAGGGGTGAACCCCGGCGAAGCCAAGAAAGCGGCCAAGATCGCCGCCAAAGAGGCCAGCGCCAATGCCTTCGCGCTGCTGGCTCTGGAATGGTACGAAAAGCAGCTACCGCGCTGGACGCCGGACCATGCGCGCCGTGTGCTGGAGTCACTGCAGAATGACGCCTTCCCCGATCTGGGCAATATCGCCATCACCGATCTGTCCGCCCCGCAAATCCTCGCCACCGTCCGCAAGGTGGAAAAGCGCGGCGCCATCGAGACGGCAGGGCGCGTGTTGCAGCGTATCAGCGCCGTGCTGCGCTACGGCGTGCAGACGGGGCGGTTGGCCATCAACCCCGCTCTTGCCCTGTCTGGCGCGCTGACCGCTGCCAAAGTGGAGCACCGGCCCGCGATGCCGCGTGGCGAACTGCCCGAGTTCTACCGCCGGCTGGCTGCGGCCAACCTTTATGAGCCTACCCGCATCGCCATGCACCTGCTGGTGCTGACTTTTGTGCGACCTGGTGAATTGCGCGCGGCCCGCTGGGAGGAATTCGACATCGAGCGGGCGGAATGGCGTATTCCGGCCGAGCGCATGAAGATGCGGCAGCCGCATATCGTGCCACTGTCCCGTCAGGCGTTGGCCTTGCTGGCCGCGCTGCAGCCGTTAACCGGGCGCGGTGCTTTGCTGTTCCCTGCTATGACTGACCACGCCAAGCCAATGAGTGGAAACACCCTGAGCTATGCCATGGGGCGCATGGGCTACAAGGGGGTGGCCACGCCGCACGGATTCCGAGCGCTGGCATCCACCACGCTGAACGAAGAAGGCTTCGATCCAGACATCATCGAACGCCAGCTGGCCCACTCCGAGCGCAACAAGGTGCGGGCGGCTTACCATCGGGCCGAGTACCTAGAAGAGCGCCGACAGATGATGCAGTGGTGGGCAGATTTTGTTAGTGCAAGCATTCATTAAAAATAGCCACCAATTGGTGGCTATTTTTATACGCGTACTAGTTCTAGTAATGGTTCGAATGCTAGCAGCGCTGCTTTACGCCCAGAGGACTCTTCCCGTACTACTAAAAGCCCTGCATCTTGTAGTACGCTGCTGAATCTTTGGGCCGTTGCTTTTGGTATTTGACTAGAAGCGGTAAATTTACTGTTTCTAAATACTGGATTTGTAAATACGAAATCGAGTGCATTTAGACTATATCGCGACGATAGCAATTCGCTGAACTTGCCTTTCATCTCTTCGTATAGCTGTTTTATGCTTTCAGCAATTTCTAGATTTTTAATTGCTTGTGCCTCCACTGCATCTAAGAAAAATGCTATCCAGCTTGTCCAGTCGTCACTCTGAGATACATTTCTCATGGCGTCAATGTATTGGTCTTTATTTTCCTCAAGATAGCCACTTATGTAGAAGTGTGGGGAGCTAATAACCCCTGAATTCCAGAGTAACAATGTTATTAACATACGACCAATCCGACCGTTGCCATCTTTAAAGGGGTGAAGAGCTTCAAATTCTACATGTGAAACCGCCGCTTTTATCAAAGGGGGGGATTTGTCATTCTGTAAATATTCAAAAAGTTTTTCCATGCCCTCGCTTAACCGTTCTGGGCTAATTGGGACAAAGAGGATATTTTTCTTGTTTCTATCGGCTAGATAATTTTGTTCAGTTTTATATTCTCCGGGAGTCTTCTGAGCACCTCGTCCCCAAGATAATAATTGTTGATGCGCTGACCTTATAAGGAAGGCTGAAAGGGGTTGTCCATCAGCTAATGCTTTTTGGGCGGAGCGTAGAGATCTTTGATATAAGTAAGTTTCAATCACATCAGATCTGGCTGAGTGAGTGTTGTTTTCATTTTCTAGGTCTGCTTCGTACTTCAAGATTTCATCTATTGTACTAATCGTGCCTTCCATCCTGGATGAAATCACTGCTTCTTGGCTACGCAAAGGTGCAAGCAGGATCTCACTATTGTGCATATTCTTCATCATTTGATCATATCGTGCTAAGGCAGTTGATGCCGATATGACCTGATGAACGAGGACTGAGTAGTCTAGTTGTGCCGGTGGGAAGCGGTCATAGTGATAGTCAACAGCCTTGCTGAAGTCTAGTTCGATGGTTTGAGCCATGAGAAATGCTCCAAGATATTTTGTGAATCAATTTATATATTAAATGATCCACTAGTCAAGTGTTATTGTAAGAATAGTGGTGGCTATGTAAGTCACAAGCTGACTAGTGTTGTATGAAATGTCGTAAGTGATGCACAAGGTGGTTGGTGACGAAGCAGTGCGATACAAGTTAGCTAGTGCTGCATGAAATGGTGGAAGTGATGCACAAGATAGTTAGCAACGAAGTAGTGCGATACAGGTTAGCTAGTGCTGCATGAAGTGGCGGAAGTGATGCACAAGATAGTTAGCAACGAAGTAGTACGATACAAGTTAGCTAGTGCTGCATGAAATGACGGAAGTGATGCACAAGATAGTTAGCGACGAAGTAGTACGACACAAGTTAGCTAGTGCTGCATGAAATGGCGGAAGTGATGCACAAGATAGTTAGCAACGAAGTAGTGCGATACAAGTTAGCTAGTGCTGCATGAAATGGCGGAAGTGATGCACAAGATAGTTAGCAACGAAGTAGTGCGATACAAGTTTGCTAGTGCTGCATGAAATGGCAGAAGTGATGCACAAGATAGTTAGCAACGAAGTAGTGCGATACAAGTTAGCTAGTGCTGCATGAAGTGGCGGAAGTGATGCACAAGATAGTTAGCAACGAAGTAGTACGATACAAGTTAGCTAGTGCTGCATGAAATGGCGGAAGTGATGCGCAAGATAGTTAGCAACGAACTAGAAATGTGTCTCATGTGTGTTTTATGAGCTGACAGTGGCAGTTTTGTGATGGCCTGGGTAGAGAATGGCTATATGAGATGCATTAGGGTAATCCCTGTGCAACGGTGCACCGCCCCCCTAAATATCGTTGCAAAATTTGTTGCAAAATAAGGTTTTGTGTTGCAAGGCTTTGTTGCACAAATCAGGGCTTGCGTCCGTTCGGTAAAATGACCGCATGAGCAAGCCCCTTCCTCTCAAGTACCAAACCACCAACTGGCAGGCCTACAACCTCTCCCTCAAGCAACGAGGGCAGCTCCTCCTCTGGCTCGACAAAGACATGAACTGGCAGTCACCAGCTACCGGCAAACGCTTTCCGATGCAGCCATCCAGTTCTGCCTCACCATCAAGTGCCTCTTTGGTCTGGCACTACGTCAAGCCACCGGCATGGTCGAAAGCCTGTTGCGCCTGGCTGAACTTGAATGGGCCGTTCCCTACTTCAGTATGCTTTCTCGCCGCCAGAAAGACCTGCAGGTACGCATTCCGCTACAGAAAAAGCAGGGTTGTCTGCATCTGTTGGTGGATAGCACCGGCATCAAGATGATGGGCGAAGGTGAGTGGAAGGTGAAAAAACATGGTGCTGATTACCGCCATCAGTGGCGCAAGCTGCATCTGGGGATTGATGCCCAAACTCTGGAAATCCGCGCTATGGAAGTGACTGACAACCGTACTGGTGATGCCACGATGTTGCCGGAGCTGCTGTTCCAGATTCCTGAAGCAGAGGAACTGGTAACCGTGATGACGGATGGGGCGTACGACACGCACCTATGTCACGCGGCAATTGCGGAGCGCGGAGCTGCAGCCATCATTCCTCCACGTCGAAACGGTCAGTTCTGGAAAGGGAATTCCCTAGGCAATCAGGCGCGCAATGAGCCGCTACGCGCAGTGAAGTATCTGGGGCGAACGCTTTGGAAAAAGTGGAGTGGCTACCATCGCCGCAGTTTGGTCGAAACGAAGATGCATTGGTTCAAGTTGCTGGCAGACCGCGTCAAATCGCGGGACTTTGACCGACAGGTGGCGGGGCTTCAAATCTGTGCAGCGATTCTGAATCGCTTTACAGCGCTTGGCACGCCGCAAACGGTACGCATGGGATAAATCCGTCTGGAGATTGGGGTAGCTCGACCTTAACTGATTTGTGCAACAAAGCCCTTCCAGTCTGGCACGTTGATGCCGTATCAGGAGGGAGGAGTCCATCCCATTGATTCACCAGCTTGGCGAGATCGAGCCCAACGATTCATCAGTTCATGATGACGCTCCCTTCAATCAGTGAGGCGGTTGCACTCCCACTGAGGCACCTCGATGCCGCTACTAGTAGGGGGCGTCCATACCATTAAAAAGCTGCAACACCCCGATCCATGTGATTGGCAACCCCTTATGGCACAAATCTGCAAGAACCTACCGCAACCCCATAGGGGCAATGCAGCGGCCTTCCGAAACGTGACCTTGAAGGTCAAATCTCTGGTCCGGAGTATCTGAGTCGAGTGGGAAAACTATCTCTCTTTTTAAAAATGCAAAATGGATGGAATTTGATGGTGACTCGCACGAGCTGGTGAATTATTCGTCATCATTCTGATGACTCTTCGCGCTTCCACTACAGCCTTTCCCACCCATGGTTTTTGCTGATTGTGCCTTGCTTGGCAAGGCTTCATGGCGACCAGCGAGTCGGAAGATGGGTTGCTATGAGGGAGACCGCCGCTTTTGACGCTTGATGATTAACAGTTTCTTGTCCTAAGTATTTCTACCAAGTGTCATGATTGATAACAGTTGATATATTTTCGTATAGATATTACCTATATTCAATAAAAAAGTGCATAAACTGTTTTGGTTGTTTTTTTTGATTTCCGGTGGCGCCTTGGCTGCACAGCTGGACTCGGTGACACAACAACAGCAGGAGCAATTGCTGCGTGATCAACAGGACAAGTTACAGCGTCAGCGTGAGCAACTCCAGCAGCGACCGGACATCGTGGTGCCGCTGCCACCCCCCGAGCTACGGCCTGCCACGCCGCTCACAAATGCCGTACCCGCATGTTTTCCTGTTCAGCACATCTCGCTTGAGGGTGTGCCTTCAATGTGGCAGGGCTGGTTTAAAGAGGCCGTCTCTGCATTCCAGACGCGCTGTGTCGGCATGGTGGAGATCAACGAATTGTTGGCCCGACTGGGTAATATCCTGATAGGAAAGGGGTATATCACCAGCCGTTTCTATTTGCCTGAGCAGAGTTTGTCGTCAGGTGAGCTGCATCTGGTGCTGGTTCCAGGAGTATTGGGTCAATTGCGTGATACCGACGGCAAGACTGACTGGGCGCTACGGTCAGCCTTCCCGCTCCGCCCGGGAGACTGGTTGAATGTGCGAGACCTGGAACAGGGGCTAGAGCAGTTGAGCCGTTTGCCTGGGCAGCAGGCTAGCATGGAGATCATGCCCGGTGCCGTACCGGGTAGTAGTGATGTCCAGGTCAAACGGGAGGGCGCGAGAAGCTTCAGCGGGCAATGGACCATCGACAATTCCGGGCAGGAAGCGACGGGACTGCATCAGCAGTCTGTTGGCCTGACGTTTGGGGGGCTTGCGGGTCTGAATGATGTGCTGTCACTGAATCGTAGCCAGGATGCGGATCAGTTTACCGCCCCGCGCAGCGTTTCCAATGCTGTTTCTTGGGTTGTGCCATGGGGCAACTGGTCCATGCTGGCGAGTTATGGCGAGTTCTCCTACCAGCAGATCATCCAGGGAGATGTGCAAAGTTTCGAAGCCAGCGGGTTGAGTCGCAATGCCTCGCTAGGGGTTACGCGTCTGTTGCGGCGTGATCAGCAAAGCAAGACTGATCTGCGGTTGAGCTATTACCGGAAAGCCTCTCGCAGTTACATCGAGCAGGTCGAGATCGTTCAGCAAAAGCGTGATGTCTCGCTATTCGCGTTGGATGTGCTGCATCGCCACTATCTGGGGGATGCAGTCCTGGAGGCAACGCTTAGCGTGGATGCTGGCTCCGTCGATATGTTTCGACCGCCTGCAAGTGAGGCATGGCTACCGGCTCGGCATTTCACCTTCTATCAAGCCAAGCTCAATCTGAGTTCTCCCTTCACGCTATTTGGACAGCGCATGGGCTGGCAAAGCGAGTGGAAGGGCCAGTATTCCCCTGATGTGCTGGCCAGCACCGAACAATTTTCCGCTGGTGGAAGTGCGACGGTGCGTGGTTTCCAAAGCAATTCTCTTACCGGGCGGAACGGTAGCTATTGGCGCAACGACTTGAGCCATGACCTGTCCTTTGGCCCGCTGTCAGTGCAGCCTTTCGTCGGGTTGGATGTTGGCCACGTCAGCGGGATGACCGGTACCTCGGCAAGTACCCATACGCTTTCCGGTTGGGCCGCTGGTGCCAGGCTGCGCCTGTCGCACGCCTATCTCGAAGTGGTACACGAACAACCCCTGCACCTTCCGGACGATTGGTCTCGCCAATCCGTCACGCGCTTCAGCCTGTCCGCCAATTGGTAATACGCCATGAACAAGCACATTCACAAAATCATTTTCAGCAAGGCACGTGGCCAACTGGTAGTCGTACAGGAGACGGCTGCGGCACATGGTGGTAGTACTGCTACAGCTGGCAGAGGGCGGTCGCCGGCAGCACTGATCGTGGCAATGCGGTGGACCAGTTTACTGCTTGGCCTTGCTCTGGGGAGTTGTGCCTGGGCACAAGATGTCGTGGCCGACCCGGGGGCGGCAGCCGGCAAGCGGCCCATCATCGACCAGGCACCGAATGGTCTGCCTGTTGTCAATATCGCCACACCAAATGGCAGTGGTGTATCGCACAACCAATACCAGCAGTTCAACGTAGGGAGCGGCGGACTCATCCTCAATAACAGTGCCACACAGACCCAAACGCAGCTGGCTGGGTACATTCCTGGAAACGCCAATCTGGCCAGTGGCAGTGCCAAGGTCATTCTCAATGAGGTGACTTATGCCAACCCTTCTAGTTTGAAGGGCTATGTGGAAGTGGCTGGCAGCAAAGCACAGGTAGTGTTGGCCAACCCCTGGGGTATCAGTTGCAGTGGCTGCGGCTTCATCAATACCAGCCAGTTGATCATGACGACGGGCGCACCGCAGTGGAGTGCGCAGGGCCAGCTAACTGGTTACCGGGTCAATGATGGACAGGTCAGTATCGACGGGAGCGGCATCAACGCCAGTAATCTTGACGGCTTTGCGATTCTGGCGCGAGCGGCACGCATCAATGCGGCCATCTATGCGCAGAAGCTGGATGTCATCACGGGGCGAAATGAGGTCGCCGCTGATCTGAGTACCATCCAACCACTGGCAGCGGCTTCTGCAAGCAGTGCCGCGTCGTCTGTGGCCATTGATGTTGCGCAGCTGGGTGGCATGTACGCGAATGCAATCCGCTTGGTTGGTACAGAGCAGGGGGTCGGTGTCAATCAGCAGGGCACCGTGGCTGCACAGGGGGGCGATTTCACTCTGACAGCAACTGGCGATATCTACCTGAGCGGTTCGACACAGGCACTGGGCAAGCTGGCTGTTGCTACGCAGGGGGCGCTGTCGGTCGATGGCATCACGCGCGGCAATCAGTCGGTACAACTTAGCAGTGCCGGATTGACGGACATAGGTGGTAGCGTGTTGGCCGCAAGAGACTTGGATATTCAGGCAGAGAGTTATCGGGGTAATGGCACATTGGTTGCCGGGATCCAGCAGGATCAGATGGGCACCAGTGGCAAGTTGCAGCTTGCTGCGGAGCAAGTCGAGAGTAGCGGGCAGTGGCAGGCTGGTGATCGTATCCAGTTACAGGCTAGTACCGCGAATCTGCAGGGAGCCACCCTGCAGACACAGCAAGGCGATATCTCCCTGAGCAGCCTAGGTGATGTGGTGACCCGCCAAGCGACCGTGACCGCAGGTGGAAACTTGCAGTTGCAGGCGGCGGGGCTAGTCGACAATCAGGCTGGTGGTTTGTCGGCCATGCAGATCAATGTCACGGCTCAGGGCCTGGACAATCGCCTAGGGGTGATTATCCAGCGTGGCAGTACTACGAACAGCCAATGGCAATTGACCAATACCTTCGATAACCGCGATGGCACCCTGTTAACGGCAGGCGGGCAGTGGCTGCTCCAGGCGGGCGCAATCGATAACCGGGGTGGGCAAGTGGCACAACTGGCCGGGCTGATGACGCTGCAGGCTGTCACGCTGGATAACACCCTGGGCACCTTGAGCTCTTCGGAACAACTACGGGCCACCATCAGTAACCATCTGCAGAATGATGGGGTCATGGTAGCCGGGCAGGATATTTCCTTGCAGGGTGGTCAAATCGATAACGGCGCCGGGATTGTGCAGGCGGGGGGGCAACTGAAACTGTCTGCCAGTGACCTGAGTAATGCCAGTGCTGGTCAGATACTGGCATTGGGCAGCCAGGTAAGCGACTTGACCGTTAGCGGGCATGTACAGAACCAGGGCATGCTGGCAACTAATGCCGATCTGCAGTTGGCCGCTAACAGTCTGGACAATAACAGTGGTGAGTTGCAGGTTGTAGGTAGTTTGACAATCAATGCCACGGGCAACGTACAGAATCAGTCCGGTACGTTGCTGGCGGGTGCGCTGCAGCTGAGCAGCGCAGCGCTCGATAATCGCCAGGGCAAGCTGGCCCAACTTGGCCAAGGACAGGCCACGCTGCAAGTGAGTGGCACCCTGCATAACCAGCAGGGGCAGATTCAGGGCGAGCAGCTTGCCGTACAAGCGCAGCAACTGGACAACACGGATGGTGTCGTTGCCGCCACTCATGACCTGACGGTAACAAGCCAGCAAGCAACCAACCAGCAAGGGCTGTTGCAGGCTGGTGAGACGCTGCAACTGGCGGTCGATTCGCTGGATAACCACGATGGTACGGTACTGGCTTTGGGTCAGGGCACGCACATCCTGCAAGGCAGTCAGCTGCAGAACGATGGCGGAACGTTTGCGACCAGCGGCAGCTGGGCATTGCATAGCGGGCAACTGGATAACGGCAGCGGTACGCTGTACGCCCTGCACGATTTGCAACTGCAGGTCTCGCAATTGACGGACAGCGGCACCATTCAGGCAGGGGAGCGCTTGGGATTGACCTTGGCGACCAGCGGTAGCCAGCAAAGTGCCAGCCGCTGGCAGGCGGGAACCTCCCTGTCGATTACGGCTCCTGGTGCATTATCGACCAGTGGTCAGCTCACCACGCCGGGGGAACTGAACTACCAGGGAGGGAGTTGGCTGCAGCTGGGGAAAATCAATGCAGGTGGGGCTTGGCAGGTTCAAGCCGACAGCTTGGATAACCGGGGTCAGATAGCTGCAGGGAACAGCCTACTCACCACTCGACAGTTGACTAACACCGGCTCGCTGGTAACCAGTGCTTTGACGGTGAATGCCGATACGCTGATTAATCAGGGGAGTAACGCAATACTGGCTACGGTTGGGGGCATGAGGCTTACGGTGGACCAGTCACTCAGAAATCAGGAGGGGGCGTGGTTATTCAGCGGTCAAAACCTCACGATTGGCAATGTAGGTGATTGGACAAATTATGTTCTCAACGATCTTGGGAAAATGGAATCCCTAGGTGATTTATCGATATTTGCACACACCATAACCAATACTGCGACTCCTATTGTTGTTAATACATCTGAGCAGATTGACAGCCGAATTTACGATGTAAGCTCTTCAATAAGTCATGGCCACATTGCATGTGGCCGAAATGATAGAGAGCATTGTGAAACAGATATCCAAACTCATACTGACATAAGTAAGAATGACATTATTACGACTCATGTAGATAATGTTTTGGTTGAGCCGATTTATGCTGAAATGAAATCTGGAGGTTCGGTAAATTTTAGTGTGGATTTGTTGGATAATGCTGGCCGTATACTGGCCGTTGGGGATGTGGCGGTTATTGGTAGTGTTAATAATACAGGGGTAGATCTATTCAAAACCATCCGTACCGAGACTTATCTTTCAGAATATAAATATCTAGAGTATTGTTATTCCTACTCACAAGAGTATTGTTATGGTAAGGAAGTTTTGAAAGATGGGGTCAGCAAGATTGGTGATGCAACGACCGTTACAAAAGTAGGCTCGGTCGGCGGCATTATCAGTGCTGGCGCTACCCTATCAATTGCCGGCCCTTCCATTCAGAACGGTAGCAGCACCACACCTATTGCCTCCGCGGTCAGCCCCAAATCGGTAGCCACTTTGGCGCCACCGCCCGCTCAGGAGGAGGTAGCGTCGGCTAACTTCACTCCGTCGGGGAACTCCAATCAGTTGCTCAACCCGCTGGGCGAGCACTACACCGTGCCCAGCAACGGGTTGTTCCATTTGAGCACGACCCCCTCGCAAGCCTACCTTGTTGAAACCGACCTGGCTTTTACCCAGTACGGTAATTTCATCTCGTCCGACTATATGCTGCAGCGGCTGGATTATCGGTCGGATCAACTGCCGAAACGGTTGGGGGATGGCTATTACGAGCAATATCTCGTTAGCCAGGCCATTTCTCAGCAAACAGGAAAGGCATTGCTATCGGGTTATGAGTCGGCACAAGCGCAGTATCAACAGTTGATGAGCAATGGCATGCAGTATGCCCAGCAGTTTGGTCTTACCCCAGGGGTAGCGCTTAGTGCAGAACAGATGGCCAGTTTGACCAGCGATATGGTCTGGCTGGTGAAGCAGGAGTTAGCCGGGCAGGATGTTCTGGTGCCAGTTGTGTACATGGCCAGCGGTCAGGCTCAATCGTTGAAGGGCCAGGGGGCGGTGCTGGCCGGGCACAACATGGAGTTGTTGGCTGATGGGCAGTTGATCAATACCGGTTCGATCAAGGCTGATCAGCAACTGCTGGCGCAAGCTGCCGATATTCATGTCAGTGGTGGGCGCGTTCAGGCGGGCGGAGATCTGGTACTTGTCGCCAGCCATGATCTGAAGCTGGATACCCAACAGACCTATGCGGCATTCGGCAGCAGTGTGTCTGGTAAGAATGTCACCCTGCTGGCGGTCAACGACCTGACATTGCAGGGTAGTGCGCTGCAGGCGGAAGGCAATGCGCAGTTGCTGGCTGGAAAACAGTTGAGTGTCATCAGCCAGCAGGCAGTGCTGACTGCTGCCAACGTGCAGCAGCAGAGTCATTTCGGCAGCCAGATCAGGACAGGCGAACAACTGGTGATGGAGGCAGGAACTGACCTCATGCTGCAGGGTGCGACTGTCAAGAGCACTGGGGATGCGACCCTGAAAACCGACGGCAACCTGACCATACAGTCCACATTGGAGCAGCAGCATTACAGTGGTTGGCGTGGCGATACTCTGCAGCAGCAGCGACAGGGCAGTACCTTGAGCAGTGGCGGGAACGTTACCCTGGTGGCGGACAAGGATATCCAGGTACTGGGTTCACAAGTCAGCAGTGATCATGCTCTCAATGTGCAGGCAGGGAATAACCTGATCGTGGCATCTGATGTTGAAACCCAGGAAAGCCATCTGAATACCGCCTCAATTGCTTCCCGTTACCAGCGCCTGAGTCACGAGGACAAACGGAGTGACGGCCTCAATCAGGCCGCTCTAACTGGCAAGGACAGTCTCGTGCTTCAAGCTGGGCAGCACGCTGTCTTGACCGCTGCGGAGGTGGCGACGGCAGGGAATCTGGTGCTGGCGGCAGGTCAGGATGTGCAGTTGAATGCATTGGGGCTGCAACAACAGCAGGATGTTTATCGTGGTGAAAATTACAGCAAGCGCAGCGACCTAGCGCAGCAGGTCACTCAGTTGCAGGTCACGGGGGGCATGACAGTTGTAGCGGGGCAGGACATTCGCACCCAAGGGGCGCAACTGGCGAGTGATGGCTCCTCTATGGTAGCAGCAGGGCGGGATGTGGTACTGGGCGTCGCGGTGAATCAGCATAGCGATGACAGCAAGGAAGTACGCCACTCCAGCGGCATGTTCAGCAGCAAAACAACGATCGATATCATGCACCATGACAGCACCACGCTGACTGGATCGCAGATCAGTGCCCAGCAACTTCAGATCCAGGCCGGGCAGGATCTGATCGTTACGGCATCGAACGTCAGTTCCAGCGGTGACCTGACCATCCGTGCGCAGCGGGATATCGACCTGCAAGCGCAGGTACGTAAGGATGTCACCACCAGCTTTCATCAGGAACAGAGGTCTGGTCTCTCAGCTAGTTTGCTAACCGGGGTGCAATTTGGTAGCAGCCAGGCACAGCAAAGCGACAAAGCTAAGGCTTCGTTGCAGACTAGCAGCTCTCTGAGTGGTCAGAATGTCACTTTGGTGGCTGGGCGTGATACAACGGCCAGTGCCGCGACCATTCTGGCGGATCAGGATCTACGGGTTCAGGCCGACCGCGATGTCAACATTCTGGCGGCAACCAACACCCTGGAAACCGAGCACCAGAGCAGTTCCAGCAGCTGGTCCATGGGGTTGATACCTGGAGCTTCCCCCCGTTTCACCCTGTATGGCGATGCTAGCGCTTCTGCAAATGGCTTGCAGACCAGTACCACGCAAAGTACCAGTCTGCTGAGTGCCAATAGCGGCAACCTGACAGTGCTGGCCGGGGTGGATAACCAGTATAAGGGAATCGGGCAGGGTAATCTGCTTAGTCAGGGGGCCAACCTGCAGGCCAAGCAGACCGAAACGCTTCAGGGTAATTCGGTGACGCTGGGTGCCATCAGCAATCAGGACACTAATCAATTCCATCAGGAGAGCCGGAGCTTCACGATTGGCGCCCAGTTGGCGGGTAGTGTCGGCAGCGTCATGACTGCTATCTATGACAACGTGCAGGCAGCTCGTAACACCGATAACGACCGTTTGCAGGGGGCGTTGGCACTCAAAGCGAGTTATGACGCCTACAAGCTGGCAAGTGGTGGTCTGACTGCAGGTTTGAAAGCCGAGGAGGCGGCGAATGCGTTAAACGCCGCAAAGGGCGAGACGGTCAACAATTCGGCGTCAGCATTTGGTGTCAGCGTCACCGTGGGAAGTAACAGCAGCTCTCAGGACAGCAGCAGTATCAGCAATAACCAGCGTGGCACTATCGCTCAGGCACAGACGCTCAATATCAATGCAACGGATGGCAATCTGTCTGCGACTGGGGGCAAGCTACAGGCAGCCGACATTACTCTATCTGCTAGCAAAGACATCTTGCTGCAGGCCGCGGCTAATACTGCGGAAGTTCATAACCAGAACGACTCCAGCAATGCCAGCGCCGGGGCAACCTTCGGTTTCGGTCAACAGAACGGTATCAGCTTCCAGTTGGGCTTTGGCCAAAGCCAAGGCGTGGCCAATGGTAGCGAAACCACCTACGACAACACGCTGGTCACGGCGACCAATCAACTCATTCTGCACAGTGGTAACGACACCACCCTGCAGGGGGCGCAGCTGGCCGCAAAAACGGTAAGAGCCGATGTGGGGGGCAATCTTGATATCACTACCTTGCAGGACAAGAGCCAGTACGAAAGCCACCAGAGCTCCAGTGGCATCAACGTCAGCATCTGTGTGCCGCCGATCTGTTATGGCCAAGTTGCTGCGGGTAGCGTTAATCTGGCTCAGCAGGACATTAACCACGACTACCAGAGTGCCGTCGGACAGAGCGGTATCGCCGCTGGCACTGGTGGTTTCAACATCAATGTTACCGGTAATACTGGCCTGACTGGTGCGGCCATTACCAGTCAGGCGAGTACGGACAAAAATACTCTGCAAACCGGTAGCCTGAGCTACCAGGACCTGGATAACCATCAGAACACCGAGGCCAGTTCCAGCAGCGTCGGGGTCAGCTACAACGGGGCCAACTCGCTGGCACAGAACCTGATGGGAAATGCCATGAACAATTTGGCAGCCAATGCGTTGGGTAATGTGGGCCTGCCGGCCAATGGCAGTGAAAGTAGTCAGACCAGGAGTGTGATCAGCCCGGCACAGGTCACCATCACTGGTGGCGATGTGCAAAGCAAGGTAGTTGCCGATACGCTCACCCAGCGTGACGCCAGTACTGTCAATGGTGCACTCACCAATACCCTCACTTTGCAGCAAGCTCAGCAGTTGGCGCAGAAGATGATGGATGCGCAAGATACGGTGAAGGCGGCGCAGATCATTGGTGGCATTGGGCGAGACATTACCAACACCATCAGTCAGCAAAAGCTGGCTGAAGCCGACCAGCTTGCGAAAAATGGTGATCAAGCCGGCGCGGTAGCACTACGTGCACAATATGGTACAGGTAGCGACTTCCAGCGTGCTGGCCAAGCCATTAGTGCTGCTATTCAGGGGCTGGTCGGCGGCGATATGAAGGGTGCACTCACCGATGCTGCTGCTCCCTATCTGGCGCAGGTTGTGAAACAGATGACCACTGATGCCGATGGGCATACCGATTTGGCCGCTAATGCGATGGCGCATGCGGCACTTGGTGCCCTGCTCGCGGCCGCCAAGGGGCAGAATTCTACTGCCGGAGCAGTAGGTGGCGGCCTTGCGCCGATCACGGCTGACATGCTGATGACCCAGCTGTATCCGAACACCAGTAAGGATCAACTGAATGAAGAGCAGAGACAAACCATCGCTGCGCTGACGACGTTGGTTGGTACGTTGGCCGGTGGGCTGGCGACGAGTAATTCAGCAGGGGCGGTAACGGGGGGGCTTGTGGCGAATAATGAGGTGTTGAATAACTCATTGTCCAAGTCGGCCGGGGCTGATTGGGTGTCTAAACTCAGAAATCTGACTCCATCGCAACAGGAGGCTATGCTGGCGAAATACAAATTCGATTCAAAAGTGCTAACTCAACAGGCAAAGACCTGTACGACAGACTGCCAGACTCTAGTTGCTCAATTGAGAAGCAACCGAGATTTCTTTAATACAATCGCTAATGCCTTTGATAAGACTGACCCAGTTCAAGCTAGTATGTACCGTCAAGAGGTCAATGCGGCACAAGCCGATTTGAATATTGCATTCAATCGCGGGCAGGACCTGGCCAGTGGTTACTCCTCACGCGGCTACAACACTGGGGCAAGTGCTGCTTTTACCGTACAAGGTATTGCACCTGGCCAGGCTTATGCTACCTATGAACAGCAGAATCAGAAAAATTTCTTGGTATTGACCGGTACTGTGGCATTGCCGATTGGGGGATACACTTTCTTAGGTCCGGTAGTGGGTGATACCATCGTAATTTCAGGTGGCATAGCCGGTGGGTTTGATGCTGCAGGTCAATATGCGCAAGCCTGTGCTAAAGGGAACTGTAGTATTGGTGCAATTAATCCAGTGCAGTCTCTTTTTGCAGCAAATACGGCGATGGTGACCGGGCCAATGGTGGGGACTGTAGGAAGTCAGCTTTCATCGGTATTCAAGGTGTCAGGCCTTGCCGGTAATACGATTTCAAGCAGCTTTTTTGGTGGCGGGGTCAGCTATGCAAACACAAGTTTTAATAATGCGTATTATGGCAATCATGATAATGCATCGATTTCGGCATGGTATGGTGCGGCAGCTGGTTCAATAGGTACTGTTTTTGGTGCGAATGTTCTGCGTTGGACGGGGTCAACACTTAGTGGTAATGGTGCAAATACAATTATTTCAAATTTCCCATCTTTTATTCCAATGCCATCAATGCATGATTAGATAAATAAAAAGGCTGGTATGCAATGAAAGGATTTTTAGTAAAAACTATCCGAATGGGAGTGTTTTTTGTACTTTGGCCTGTCGCTTGGTATGTTTCTCGAGCTATTGAGCCAAAAAGATTTCACCATTTATTGATGGGGTTGTGCATTCCGTTGTTTGGATACTTGTTAAATAATTTCAGCTATGAAATAGGTGTTTATTTGTGCGTAAAATCTGGTTGGTTGTTTTGTAACAGCAACCCGCCTACGCGACCAGAGTTAATCGCGTGGCGTAACATGTATGGAGTGCCACTTTTTGTAGGGTATTCGTTGATTATTGTCAACAAATTTAGAGTGCATTTAATGAAAGTAAGTCGGCGTCTGAGATCTACTCTGCAAGTTGCAAGTCCGGGGGGTACAAAATCATGGAGGCGCCGATTTTGGTGGATTTAAAAGCGTATGGTAATAAATTTATTTTGTTTAATTTAATACGGCTTTGTTGCACAAATCAGGACTTGCGCCCGTTCGGTAGAATGACCGCATGAGCAAGCCCCTCCCTCCCAAGTACCAAACCATCAACTGGCAAGCCTACAACCAGTCCCTCAAGCAACGAGGGCAGCTCCTTCTCGGGCTCGACAAAGACATGAACTGGCTGGCACCGGCTACCGGCAGGCGGGGGCGGCAGCCAACTTTCTCTGATGCTGCCATCCAATTCTGTCTCACCATCAAATACCTGTTCGGTCTGGCACTACGCCAAGCCACAGGCATGGTCGAGAGCATGTTGCGTCTGGCTGGACTTGACTGGGCCGTCCCGGACTTCAGCACGCTTTCCCGACGCCAGAAAGACCTGCTGGTTCGTATTCCGATACAAAGAAAGCAGGGTTGTCTGCATCTTCTGGTGGACTGTATCGGTATCAAGATGATGGGCGAAGGCGAGTGGAAGGTGAAAAAGCATGGCGCTGACTACCGCGCGTGAAGTTGCGGTCATGGGTATTTACGGCTTTGAACTTGCTACCATCAATAGCGACGACAGCGTGCGAGAACAGATTCAGCTCCCGGCACAGCACAACAAACTGCCGGCAGACATTCCGTATACCAGTGCCATTGTCTCATCGAAAGTCGGCAATCGTTTTGAAGTCGGGTGCAAGCCGCTCCAGCAACCACATCAGTTCGATGTTGCGCTGTGTTTCTCGTTCGAGAGGGCGACTGGATTGAATCCGGTTGAGGTAACCGTAGATGTACAGTTTGAGCAAGATGGCTGGGTGATAAGACGGCCGTCCGGTGGCTTTGGGATCGACGCTGGCAAAGCCAAGCCCGCGCAGATCGAGTTGCTCGACAAAGGCATCCACGATACGCACCGGGTTGTCTTCACCGACATAGTCATCAAGCAGCACTGGCAAAAGTGCGGCCTGCGACCTGTTCTCTCCTTGAACAAACCGTGTCATTGCTCAACCCTCGGCATGCCATTAGGGACATCATAGTCAAGGGGGCGTTTTCACACAGCCTCGCCGAACAGCGGCCGAATTCTATGATCTCGTAGTGTGTCCCGTGACTGGATAGCTTGCCGTATCTGCGGATACAATAAGCCCACAAACCACGCCTAGCCCGACGGGGCGAAAACAGGACACCTTCACCTGTTGGCGTGGTTTTTCCGTATCTGAGGGTATCGCGTGAAGGCGTGATAAATGTCTGATCTAACTGATGAAGCAAATCAGGATGATGAGGGCTGCTTGGCCGATTTACTGGCTTTCATTGAATCAGGGCCAGATACAGGCGGCCTGCCGTCCCCGGTTTGTGAACCGATTCCCCCTGGCCAAAAAGGCAGGCTCCCCGCCGACAATGGCGAGGCATCATACGTATTCGACATACTTGCTGACTGGCAAGATGAACAGCGCGGACTGCCTGCGGGTATTGATCGCATGAAGTGTTGGTGGGCATGTCCGGCACCACTTTTGATTGCTGGCATTCGTGATGCGTTGTTGGAAATGCCCCCCATTCTTCCTGGCAATCCGGATTTGAACTCTTATGACGGAGTGAACGAGGTCGCTTTGGTTCATGCAGATGAACTGACAGTGTTACAAGAAGACGCTTTGATTTCGATGCGGGTTCTTTTCATGCTGCAGCTACGTGACCTGCACCCTTCCGAATATGAGCGAACCATGGTGCGTATAAGTGACGTACTGCAGCGTATGAGGCGCGAGCTGCCTATTTGGCGCAAGCAAATGGCAGAGCAGCGCATATCGATCAACCGGACCCGTGCGCAATCGCAGGCAGTCGCCGCATCGAAGATTTACTCCGATGCGGCACGTGCTGGCTGGGGCCAGCGATTTGATGCCATGCGGAGTGCCAATCCAAGACTAACGGCAAATAGTGCGGCTACGCGCATTGCGGCAGAGCTTGGCTTGCCTGAGACGGCGATACAAACCATTCGCAAGCATTTAGGCCGGCGGAATCGGGCAAAAAAAATGTAGTTGGTAAGGCCTTAGGGTTTACCAACTTACGATAACTAGCATACGTCCTGCCGCACCACTTGGTACGGCATAACCCTTAAATGGACGACGTATGCAAACCAATCACGCCACTCTGACACGTGCCGAACTCGCTTCCGAGCTTGGCGTGTCTGTCTTCACTCTCAATCAATGGGCTGTCTCCGGCAAAGGGCCGCGCGCCATTCGTGTCGGTCGTCAGAGCGTCTATCGCCGTACCGATGTGGATGCCTACAAGGCCGGCTTGCAGGCTGACAAGTCCGCTGCCGTGATGAGTGGCCAGCCGCATGGCGCGTACATGATGCGCTTCCCGGACGTGCAAGCCGCTGTCGGACTGGGCAAGTCCACGATCTACAGCATGGTCAAGGCTGGCGGATTCCCCGCGCCGGTCAAGCTTGGCCCACGTGCAGTGGGTTGGCCTTCGCATCTGGTGCAACAGTGGCTGGCCGACCGGATCAAACGTGCGGAGGTGGCGGTATGAACACCGATACCAGTCCCCACTTAGCCAGCAGCACACCAGATCCTCTGCACTTGGCCAAGGCACGGCAGGCGCTGGAGCGGCTTTGCCAGCGTAGTCCGCAGATCCTGCTGATGGTGCAAAAAAGGCTGTTGGCCGAAGGCAGTGCGTTCGATCTGAACGGCTTGGCCATGCGTGCCCTGGCGGATGAGGAGACCGGGCGGACGTTGGCCGCAAGCCCGGTGAAGGATCTGGCCACCGATGAGGTGTTGTCGATGTGCAGAAAGGGGCGGCGATGACGACAGCCGTGTGCTTTGCATTGTTCCCATTTCGCGCAGACCCGGCAACGCAGCGTGAAGGTTTTCAGTTTCAAGCAGGGGAACTCCCCTCCGTGCTTGGGAGGGCGGTTGACGCTGCGGCCAACCTTGGCCACAATGCACTCGTACTGTTCAATAGCGGCACCGGGTTTGGAAGCCCGAATACACAGGCGGACACCGCCGCGAGAGCGGCATTTTTACGTCCGTTATACGCCACACGTGCGCCTTTTCCTATGGTGGGCCGTGGT
>Ga0209211_10004781_pt1 | contig 20767 bp, 13 predicted proteins | sample RifGroA2_FD_183992 | JGI IMG/M metagenome (GOLD analysis project Ga0209211, IMG submission 183992) | Groundwater microbial communities from Rifle, Colorado, USA - Groundwater A2 (SPAdes) (version 2) | ecosystem: Environmental > Aquatic > Deep subsurface > Groundwater | place: Rifle, Colorado...
TTAACATATACGGAACCGAGATTGACCATGCAGGACGTGACGGAGTACTTCAAACCAACGGCGTAACTTCCATAGTCAACTCTTCCATTCATGATAATTTTAGGGGAATGTATGTTGCGAGCGGTACTGCATTTATTACTCAGTCAAGTATTCAAAATAACGCAAGTTTTGGCGTTAATAAATCTTCGCCGCCCGACATGAGTGCCATCAACAACTTCTGGGGCGATTCCACCGGACCGTTTCATCCTGTGAAAAACTCCGATGGTTTTGGAAACGCTGTATCGGACAATGTCTTGTTTGAGCCGTTTTTGCTTACTAATCCTTTAGTCAATCAAGCTCCTTTTATTACCAATCTTAATCAGTTCAAATCTGACGGACAAACATCAAACAACGAAAGCGCCATTACCACAGAAGACACCGTTATTTTCAAAGCAATTCTCAGCGACCCCCAGAATAATCAGTCAAAACTTCAAGTGGAACTTCGGCAATTCAGCGAGCCGTTTACCGGAATATTTGACGGCGGAATTTTGCAAAGCGGTTTTGTTCCTTCAGGTTCTCAAGCAACTATTCAGCGTTTCGGACTTGTCAACGGACAATACAAATGGAGAGCAAGAGCAATTGATTCGCAGAACAACGAAAGCTCGTGGCAGGAATTTGGAACCGCTGGAAATGTTGATTTTGAAGTTAAGTTGGTGCCGTTGTATACGCAGATACAGTCAGATTTTCCATCTATGGCGAGCACTACTTTTTGGTCCATTCAACCATATGCGGCTGGCAAGGCCAGTACAACATGCGGTTCATTTATCAGAGATTGCGGTTGTGTCATTACTTCCGAAGTAATGCTTATGCAATTTTACGGTATAGCGACAAGTGCCGGAAACACCGTAGATCCATTAAATTACAATGCATGGTTAACTGATAATAATGGCTATAAATCAAACGGCGATATTAAATGGCCGAAAATTAACGATTATTCTGAAGATCAGTTTGGTATTCCTCGTTTGTATTATGCCGGCCCGATAGATTCTGAAGATACAAATATATTAAACGGCCAGCTGAATGGCGTAAGACCAACCTTACTACACGAAAAAGTATTAAACACTCGTAATGAATTAGTTGACCATTTTATCGTTGCAGATGGAAAATTATCAAGCACCTATACGGTAAAAGACCCTATTTTTTACCTGACAAAAAATCTCAATCAATCGAGAAGTTCTTTTGTTTATAACTATAATAATAATTTCCTGGGTTTAAGATTATTCAGTCCGGTTACCATATTACCCGACAGTATCTCTATTTATTTAGCTTCTCCCGGCGAGATTTTGCTTATTGACCCTCAGAATAGAAAACTCGGAAAAGACCCAATAAACAATATTGCATACAACGAAATTCCGGACGGAGTATATTATCAAGAAGGTATTGGGAACCCCGAAGGTGTTATTGTGCCCGAACCAAGTAAAAATATCTGGATTCCTCATCCGATAAGCGGCCAATACAGCATCAATGTAATAGGCACTGAAAGCGAGGAATATACTTTAGGAACATTGATTTATGATAAAAGCGGAGAGTCAAAAGACGCGGATTTTAAAGGCACTACTGCCGTAAACGACATTCAAGAATTTGAATTAAATTATTCTGCGGATAACATTCAAGATGCCGAAAATTATCGGATGGTAAATATTGACATAAAACCAGGCAGCGACCTGAACCCCATAAATATCAAGTCAAAAGGAACAACTCCGGTTGCAATTTTATCCGACCAGTTCTTTAACGCTAAAGATGTCGTTATAAGCAGTGTCTTATTAGCAGACGCCAGCCCAAGAAAGAGTTCGTTTGAGGATATAAATAATGATGGTTTTCAAGATTTGATTTTGCATTTTGATACCCAACTATTAAATCTCGCGACAACAAGTATTGAGGTCGTATTGACCGGCAGTCTGAACGATGGTTCTTTGATAAAAGGAACTGATACGGTTAAAATTCTATTAGTTTTCGAAAAACGTTCTGCTATTTCAAAGCTACTTGATTTTTTCGCAACAGCATTTTACGCAATGTTTAATTTTTTAGGATAATATGAAGAAGTTTGGAATTGTTATATCAATAATGGTTCTCTTTGCTGTGATTGGCGTGGCGAGTTATTTTGTTTTCAATAAACCTGTTAAGCAAAACGAGGTTGAGGTAAATGTTACGCATTCGGATTGTCTTGGTGAGGATGAAGTAGCAGATTTTTTAACTGACAAGAACTATAGTATTAAATACCCAAAATTTCCCGTGACTATTTATGTAACAGACAAAATTTCTGGTAAAGAAAGATTTCATTTTCAGATAGATAATGTTAGCACTGGTTATCAATCTATAGAAATCCATAAATGCGGAGTATATGTGATTCGCGAACTACCCGGAGATTATAAGATTGAACTATGGCAATACAATTTTGCAGGTGGGTCAAAAAAAATATTGACAATGGCGGAAAAAGATGCGGAGGGAAAAAAAATTCTAGTTTATTATAGTTACGAGTTTCGTACTGATTCGCTTGAGGAATATTCTGCATTAGTAAAGATTTATTCGGTTAAACCACTTGAGCTTGCTTATACCATTTACGACATCGGCACTTCAAAAGATATTTTCGTATTGCCGCAATCTACTATTTTTAAAAAAAACCCGGAACTTGACGGGTCGCTTGGTTTAGAAGCGTGGACTAAGTCTGGCGGTTATTTTTGGGGAGACATTTTTGCCGGAGCGCCGCGCTTGGGTTTTGTGCGGATTCAGCGGAATACTTGGAAATATGATGTGTTGCCAGCTCCGGGAGGAACTTTGGGTGGAACAGCTTTTAATCCTGAATATGGATACGTAACGTATAACACCGGCCCCGGGTGGATTGGGATTGATATCGTTACAGAGCAGGTCCATAACGAGTGGCGCAAGGCGGGAAAAATCGTCGAGTTATACGTTTACAATTTATTTACCAAAGAAAAAAATTTATTGGCAACTTCTACAGAACCATCATGGAATGGAAAACCTCAGTGGCTTTCTAACACTGAACTGCAATATGAAATGCCGAACGGAGAAAAGAAAATATACAAAATCAATGAAAAATAGTATTATTTAAGAGTATGAACAAATATTTTATCATTATTGGAATAGTTGTTTTGGTTTTGGTTGGCGGTATTGCTTATCGAGCTTTTCTGATTCCGGAAAGTTCCAAGCCCGTAACTACCGGCAAAGAACGGCATATCACCATAATTGCCAAAAAAAACGAGTGGAAGTTTATTCCTGAAGATATTGAAGTTGAAAGGGGAGATAAGATAATTATGGAAGTGATTAATGAAGACGAATATGACCACGGAATTGCCATTGACGCTCTCGGCGTTTCGCAAAAAATGCCGGCCCTAAGCACTATTAAGTTTGATTTCGTTGCTACCCAGGAAGGCGATTTTCCATTTTTTTGTTCGGTTCCCTGCGGAGAAGGAGAGGTGGAAGGCCACAAGCGAACACATTTTGATATGATAGGGAAATTGCATGTTAAGCCGATTCAGCCGGGAAATTGAATTTAGCAATAAATTATGGTATTATGGTAAATATATGAATCCCGTTAGAAGCTCAGCGGGAGATTAATTATAAAATTTAGAAACAAGCGAAGTCGCCTTATGGCTTAACGTATAGAATATGAGTAAGGCCAAACTTAAGCTTCTAACGGGATGAACAAGATTGTTATTCCCAAAACTGAATATATAAAACTGCAAAAACAGGCCGCCGCGTATCGAAAGCTTGCTCAAAAACTTTTTGAGTCCGTATTGCGCGACACAGTCGGCGATACCGTGGAGGATTTTCAAAGAACCAATCTTTATAGCGAGAATTTTCTTCGCGATTTAGAGGAGGGGCTTCGCGAATCTTCATACGGAAAGAAATGAAAATACTGCCCCCAAGAAAAGATATTATTGAATATCTTAAAGAAAGGAATCTTTTGAATAAATGGGGAAAAGCAGTTCGATTTTTTGAAAGCAATATGCGCTACCCGTCATTGGAAACAGAATTACTGGAGCCGCATTGGCGGGGGATATACCCTTTTCGTATCGATAAAAAATATCGGGCGTTGTTTTTTATTACTCTTTCGGGCGATGCGGAGGTTTTTAAAGTTACCAATCATTATAAAAAATAATTAAAATTAATGGCGAAATTAGTTTTAAAAGTAAAAGGAATGCATTGCGCTTCCTGCTCGGTGCTGATTGATAAGCTTGTCGGCAAACAGCCGGGGGTTGTTTCCGTTAAAACAAGTTACGGAGCTGAAAAAGTCGCGGTTGAATTTGACGAAGCAAAGATTACGCTTGCCAAAATTGACGAGTTTATCAACAAGCTCGGCTATGACCTTATCAGGCCTGACGAAAAAGGAAATACCGCCGAAGAAGAGGAGGCCAAAGAAGCCAGGCAGATTCTTGAATCAAAAAGACGGGTGCAGGCGGCCCTTGTTCTGGCTTTTCCCATTATCGTCTATTACATGCTCATTCACATGTTCAATGTTACCCATGTGCATGAGTTTTTTTCTTTTTTGAATTTAAAACAGCCGATTTTGGGAAGCGGCGCAGGTATTCTTGCTTATGGTTCATTCATAACCAATTATCTTTTTTGGTTTGTTGCCCAGCCCGTGAGGTTTTTGACGGAGCTGGCCGGAATCAGCGTTATCAATCCGCCATTTCGCCTTGACCTTAATTATTTTTACTGGATTCTTTCCACCCCAATACAATTTATAATTGCCTGGCCGTTTTACAGAAATTCTTTTACGTCTATTCGCGTGGGTTCCGCCAACATGGATGTTTTGGTGGCGCTCGGAACTTCGGCCGCGTATTTTTACAGCGCCGTCGGTTTTCTTTTTTTCAATATTGACCATCCTTTTTGGGAATCCTCCGCGGCGCTTTTATTCTTTATTCTTCTCGGACGCTACTTTGAAGCCGTTGCCAAGGGCAGGGCTTCGGCCGCCATCAAGGAATTATTGAAATTGGAAGCAAAAGAAGCTCATGTTTTGGCTGACGGAAGGGAAATTACCGTTCCATTGGACCAGTTAAAAACGGGCGACATTATAATAGTAAGGCCCGGTGAAAAAATTCCGGTTGACGGCGTAATTGTTGAAGGCAAAACGCATATTGATGAAAAAGTTGTAACCGGAGAATCTTTTCCGGTTAGCAGGGGAGCAGGCGAGGAAGTGATAGGCGCCACCGTAAACCAGGAAGGCCTTATTAAATTTAAGGCAACCAAAGTCGGCAAGGATACGCTTTTGTATCAGATAATACAGCTTGTGGAAGAAGCGCAGGCATCCCGCGCTCCGGTGCAGGATTTGGTTGATAAAATAAGCGAATATTTTGTTCCGGCGGTTGTTTTATTTTCCGCCCTGGTTTTTGCTGTTTGGTATTTTGTGGTGGTGCCCGATGACCTGCGTTCGGCCTTAGTGCATATGATTGCGGTGCTCGTTATTTCCTGCCCTTGCGCTATGGGTTTGGCTACGCCCACGGCTTTGATTGTCGGTATCGGAAGAGCCGCCAAATTTGGGATTATTTTAAAAGGAGGAGAGGCCCTGGAGAAAGCGTATAAAATAACAGCGATTGCTTTTGATAAAACTGGAACTCTTACCATCGGCAAGCCGGTGGTTACGGATTTTGTAACTATCGGAAATATGCTTGAAAAAGACGCTTTAAAAATTATCGCCGCCGTGGAAACCGGTTCGGAACATCCTTTGGCCAGAGCCGTTGTTGAGAAAGGTAAAGCTTTTTTCCTTGAATTGCCGGAGGTTAAGGATTTTGAGGCCGTTGCCGGAATGGGCGCCAAAGGAAAAGTTTCCGGAAAAGAAGTGGTTATCGGTAATCCGGCTTTTATGAAAACTTTGGGAATTGATTATAAAAAACATGATTTAATTTTGGAGCGGCTGCAAGGGCAGGCCAAAACTGTTGTCTTTGCCGCATCCGACAAGGAATTAATCGCGATTATTGCCATGGCCGATACCTTAAAACCTAATGCCAAAGAAGCTATTGCGGCCTTAAAGAAGATGAATAAGGAGATTATTATGATTACCGGCGATAACGTGAAAACCGCGGAAGCCATAGCCAAGGAACTTGGCATTAACAGGATTTTGGCGCAGGTTTTGCCCCAGCAAAAAGTTGAAGTTGTTAAAAATTTACAAAAAGAAGGCAAGGTAGTGGCCATGGTCGGAGATGGAATTAATGATTCGCCCGCTTTGGCCCAGGCCGATGTTGGCATTGCGGTCGGTTCCGGAACAGATGTGGCTGTACAAACCGGACAAATTATTCTGGTTAAAGATGATTTGCGGGACGTTGTTACGGCCATACAGTTGTCTAAAAAAACTATTCATAAGATATGGCAAAATCTTTTCTGGGCTTTTTTCTACAATGTCGCGGCCATTCCCGTCGCGGCTGGAGCCCATCTTTTGCTTACTCAAGTCGCTTTCGGCAAAGCCGCTGGCTGGGTTTTGTATATTCATAATAACTTTGGCGGCGCCGGCCGTGTATTTTTCAATCTTTCGCAGGCAACGCTTCGTCCCGAGATTGCGGGCTTTGCCATGGCTTTCAGTTCGGTATCCGTGGTAACCAATTCGCTTTTGCTCAAGCGTTACACTCCGCCCATAGAAAAGGAAGCGGGGGCGCATTAAGGGCGCAGTAGGGTTTGAATTTGAATTGGACTTTTATAAATTAATTGACGATCGTCAATTAATTTTTTTTGTGTCAAGACACTAAGGAGCTATTATTGTTTAAGGGGATGCAGTCAATAAAATTTATTACTTGATCTTGAATTACGAAATATGTATTTCCGGCGTCATTGCGAGTGACTAAAGTCCGATGGACTCGTCCATTTAGGAAGAGAAGCAATCTCTGCCCCTGAGTAAGGGATTATCGTATCACTTTGCTCCCGGAATGACAGTGTTCATGGGGTTTAATAATTCACCATGAATTACGAAATACAGTTTCAGCGAGGTATCAGCGTACTAATCAGCGTCAAATCTGCTTCTATTTTCCATAGAAGCTGATAAAACGCTGATAAAGTACGCCGAAAATACGCTGATATTGATAGTTTCGTAATTGAAAGTAATTCAAGATACCTGAGCCATGTCGAGGGGATACTTTATTGAATTAAAATTATCCCTCCGCAAGAATGCGGAGGGATAATTTTAATTATTGGTTTGCTTTAACCTTGAGTTATGAAATCTGGTATTTCATAATTGAAAGTGGTTTAAGGCCTTTGCAGAGAATCTTCAATACTCCAGCCGTCCGGCGAGGAAATATAATTAATATTCCACCACCATAATTCGTTGGCGTATACCGGTCCTCCGGCCACAGTGCCCTCGGTTCCCGGTGGATAGGTTCCTAAAATCGCGCTTATACTTGATGGCGACTGTCGGACATTGAGAGTGGCAGTTGTCCGCACTTGGTCTCCGATAATAAATTTCGTGCTTGTCGGCGGCGGGGCAACAAGATTTATGGCGACAGTATCGGATGCGGAAGGCGCGGGGTCGGTGGATGTTGCGGTGGAAAAACCATTTACGCAGGTCATATTAAGATTGATTGTGGCCGGAGGAGTTACGGCGCTATAGCTTATGATTCTCGAGCCGGAAAGCCGTGAAAAGTCAAGAGGGTCTTGGCCGGCAGGCAAATTGTCAAAAGCGCACCATGCGGTAGTATCGGCAAAATCCTGCGATGATGTCCATGCGACTCTTAACTGGTCGTTGGGTGTTGCGGTAATCGGGCCGTCTGAATCACTTACTCTTAAGTTCGCGGTAAATTCCTTCATACTGCAGGATTTTGCGCCGGAAGCGTCCCATGAAAGCGATACGGTTCCATCCGGATTTTTTACCGCGTCAAAATTATTGATTACCGGCGGGCCGAAAGATATGGTGGTGGTTGCCGGGGGAGGAATGGGTTCCGCGTTAAGGATTACCGAATCACTGGCGCTTGCTATGCCTTCTGGCGCTACGGTAAATTTCGTGAGCCAGGGGTGTTCCGGCATTTCGGGATTAAGATTCCGGTCGGTAAGGCCCTGCCATTTGATAAAAAGCTGGTTATCGGTCCATGCCGAGTCAAGTATAGAGAGGCAGTAGTCATAAGCATAAGGGTCGCCCGTGTATCCCGAACAATTTGGTCCCGGGGCTCCCATGCCGTTATCGGCGCGTGATTCGGAAAAGAGCAGACCGGTTTCTCCGACATTAACGGTTGTTGAAGCTGTGGAACATTCGGTTAATCCTCCATCCTGCCAGCACCAGTCATAGGCGACATTGAATGATTTTGCAGTATAGGTGTTGGTGGCTGAGCGAAAATCAAAAATAGTTGTTGTGTCTTGATTGGAAAGAAATTCTTTGGTTTGAGACATAGGAGAGCTGGTTGCTGTTTCCCGATCGCAGGTAATTGAATAGGTTTCGTTCCCACTAACCGGGGTGACAGTTGCGGTTCCGTTTAAAGGCATAACTCCCGCAAAATCCCAGTCGTCTTTCGCTTGGCAAGAGGTGGCAAACGCGGTTTTCCAGGTAAGCGCTACCGGCGTTCCGATAAGCGCGTCGCCATCAATAATGGCATCTTGTCCATTTGCTTTGATATCAACGCCGATCAGAGGAAGGTATGGAGTGTTAAATCCCGTATCAACCGCCACTGAATCCCAGCCGCAACCGCTGCATGTCGGTATGATACCCTTAGCCGATATTTGGAAGCAAAAAGCTATCCATATATGCGTCCGGTATTTCCCGTTCCAGGGAAGAGAATATACGTTTTCCTGAGGGCCGGAAGAACAAATATTCCCGGTCGGACCGGATACGTAGTATTCTCCTGTATCTACAAACTTTTTAGCATTATCATCATAAACCCGCAGATATTGCACTATGCCCGGCTTGCCATCGCTTTCCCATTTAATTTTTACCGTGGCTTTGGCATCAGGATTCTGGGCGAATTGTTCCTGGGTCGGGGTTGGGCTGATGTCAATGCTTAAAAATTTCGCATTCACTTTTGCGTAGTAATATTGACTGCCCGTATCCGTATGCGTGCATATTCCAAACAAAGGATTAAAGCTTCCGGTGCAGGATGACATTTCATCCAAAAACATGGCTGAGGTATAAAGAAGAGAAGCAACTGATATAGCAATTGTAATTGCCGCTATGGTCCCCATAGTTATAAATACACCTCCAACCACAAAACCAATTACAGTAGTTCCGACGGTGATTGCAGTTCCTACAGTTGACGCAATTAAAAATGGGATTCCCCAACAGCCCGAAAAGCAAGAAACTATTGCAACTACTACCATGACAACGGCGAGTACTATGCCAATGATTCCTTTAGACCCTCCCATGCCTCCTCCTGCCTGCGTAACAACGGGTGTTATAATAACTCCTATTATTAAAATGGTTACCAAAACGGCGGTAAAAAATAATGATTTGCGAAACGCGATTATTGTTTGAGCTGTCTTCGTTATAAACTTTGTTGTTTTTGCGGTTATGCCTTTGACAAGCTCAGGCAATAAAATGATACTCCCTGAGCGAGCCGCGCGAGTCGAAGGGTTACCTTGAATGTATGCCTTTGACAAGCTCAGGCAATATAATTGGAGTTTTCGGACGGTCTGAAGGATTGTCAAGAAAATACCATTAGAATTTTTTACATCTGGAGGCAAAATAACGCCGTCTTTAGAAGAATTTTCTTCATCTCCGTTTTTTCCCGCGCTTCCTGTTTTAATAAGGAGATACAGGCGATACAAAAAAAGGTCAAAAAAAGCTGAAATAAGTACCCAGGGAATGGTATAAATAAAAACTCTTAACATTGATTCCTGCCGTATTGTCGCCAAGTCCGGTATGAGCGCGAGTTTAAGGTCAAAGATAATCTTTTGCATCCCGAAATTCACCGCTCCTAAAGCTAAAAACAGGACGGCAAGAAACAGGGCGGTTTTCAGGAAAACCGGCTTGACGCGATTGAAACTTAAGCAGATAGACGCGATAATCCCTTTTTTTTCAAGAAGCAGAATAAAAGGAGCATTGGAAAAAAGAACAGATACAGATACAACGGGAAGTATAAGAATAATTAGCAAGGGGATTTTTGTCAGAAGGCCGGCGCTCATGACAGTTGCCACAAAAACAACTTGTGAAAAGCCAATAATCTTTAGAAACAAAAGGAGCAATAAAAATAGCGGCACAAAACCCAAACCGGTAATAATTGAAGCAAGAAAAACCATGCCGCCATAGCGGTGAAGATTTTTAAAAGCGGTTTTTACCGACTCTTTGACCGTCATTCCGGTAAATGAGCAATAGAGTGCTGCAAAAGCCCAAAAAGTGAAAAAAAATCCTCCAAGTAACGGCAAAATCAAAAGAAAATCATAAGGAGAAAGTGATTGAATCAATGCTTCTTGGCGAAATATCAAATTTTGCCCGGTTTGAATAAATAAGCCCGGTATGTCTATTATTTGGGCTATGCGTTCGCGGATAATTTGGCTTAAGAGGTCGGAAATAACGCTGCCCGCGTAAATAATTCCGGTGAATACAAAAAAACGTTTTTTGTAAATGCTAATGGTTTCTTTGAGCAGTTGTATGAATGTTATGTACATGGTTTTTGTTAAGATAGTTATTGCCTGAGCCGAGTCGAAGGCATATTTAATTTATTTTTATTCAACTGAAATGGTCTTGGTGCTGGTGGCGGTTCTTCCTTCGCTGTCTTGGCAGATAAGCTGATAAGACGCGGTGCTTGTTTTATACCATATTGGCGTTGTGGTCGCTTTTCCGGATGTGGGAAGTTCCGGCCCAAAAGGCCACGCAGAAGGAATAGTCGGCGGCGCTTCAAAAGCCAGTACGAGATAATCTTCAGCAACCCATCCGCTCGGAGCGTTGGTAAAACTGACATACCACCACCAATGCCCGTCGGCATAACTCGGGCCGAATTGTACCGTTCCCAGGGCCCCGGTTGTTTGAGACCCCAGAATATTGTATGGAGGAGTATCTCCGGACATTTCCGGAGACGGCCGGACATTTACATTAGCTATGGTTTGTACCATATCTCCGATTTTGAATTTTTCACTCGGCTCAAGAAGTTTAATTACAACCGTATCAAAAGCTCCTGAAGGAGGAGTGCTAGAGTCGGAAAAAGTTCTCGCGCCGTTAAAACAAATAAGGTGGAGCGGAACGGTATTGGGGTCGCTTGAATTGCGAAGTGAACTTGAGAATTGAAATTTTTCTACTCCGGCAAGCGACGGGGTTGAGGTGGAATCATATTTTTTAAGTTCATCCGAGCCAAAGGGATAGTTATGGAAGGTACAGAAGGCGTCGGACGAAGTAAATCCTTCCGAACCCCATTTGGCTTTTAAAAATGCCTGTTCATCCGTTAAAATCGGGCCGTCGCCTTCATTTATTTTAATGTCCGAATTGTATTCGGGGGAAGTCATTAAAACAAATACGCCAAAAGGCCCTCCTACGGAGAATGCCGCGTCGTTTCCGCATCCGGTGCAGGCATCGGAATCTATGCAATCCGCGAACCATATTTCATAGCGGTAATTGTTATTGACGGGAAGGTCGTAAGAAAATGAAACCGGGCCTTCCTTATTGCAGACATTTCCCGACCCCGCGACAAATCTGCCTTGGGAATCGCGGATTTGCAAATAATTTACATATCTGGTGCCTGTAAAAAACGCGTTCCAGGAAACATCGGCTCTGAAGGTCGGACCGAAACTATAGCTAAGGCATATCTGGGAATTGTATCCGCCGCCTTTATAGCATCCCGTTCCTATGACCTGAATTTTTGGGGCCGGTGGAGGAGAAGGCGGGGCGGCTGATAATTCAAGAAAGTTTTCAACGCTCCAGCCGGTTCTTCCGCTGTCGTATTGGACTTTCCACCACCAGTAACCGTTCGCGTAAACCGGCGTTCCGTCGATGACCACCCCGGTAGAGCCCACTGGTTCGGTTCCCAGGTTAGTACCGGATGTTGACGGGGTTTGGCGTACATTAAGGTCGGCGGTGGTTTCAACCCTGTCGCCGAAAGAGAATTTAGCGCTTGGTATTAGTTCGGAGATATTAATGGTTACGAAATCCGACGCGCTTGGGGGAAGGGGTACATCAGTTTTTTTGCCGTTATAACATATTATTCCAAGGTTGAATGTTTCCGGAGGGGTAGCAGAGCTATATTGAATTGATTGGTTTCCAAAAGTGGATGTGGCCATAATTGTGCCTGTCGGATAATTGGTAAAATCGCATATGGCATCGCGTGAAGTAAACCCGGATGAACCCCATGATACTTTTAGAATGTCCTGGGGCGTGGCATCAACCGTTTTTTTTCCGTTAACCGTAAGAGCAACTGACAGGCTGAGTGAAAATGGAGAAGGAAGAGCCGGGGGCGGAGGCGGAGGTAGAGCGGTAGAAGTAGCGGCTGATCCGACCGGCACAAATTTAAATAAATTATTGTTTAATTCATTTGGTTCCGGGACCGCGTTATAATAATCCGCGCTGAGGTTAAGTGAAAATCCCGGGGATTGGGCGGAGGAGATCCCCGCTTCTCCCTGATAACAGGAAACATCCGGGCTGTCGGTGTTTGTTTCAAATGCTTGACCGGGAAATAAGTTGGGAACCTGCCATCGGCAGGCGCTAAAATTATCCATGGCTGTTTTGGTTAAGTCAATGCTGAAAGGCCCGGAAGAGGACGCGGTTCCTATATTTTTGATTCTAAAACCGATAGTCACCGGTTGCCCCTTAACTGCCGGGTCCGGAGTTATCCAAAGCGAGTCCGCGGCAAGGTCGGTGGGAGCTCCGGGAACCGCTTCCGGTATGGTCGAACCTGCCCCGAAAGTTTTAGAGAGCGTATTATTGTTTTCGTTTGATTCCGTTACGTCATTTGGAGCATCGGCCCAGAGGCCAATGGAAAATTGCGACCCCGTGTATGATGAAATGCCTCCATTGCCTTGCGTGCACTCGCCCTCTGATTTATCGGTTGAGGTTTGAAATACTTGTCCGGCCGGCAGGTTTGAGATGGTCCATGTGCAGGTTGACCCTTCGGTTCCGTCGGCGAAGAATAAATTCAGCGTTATCTTGAAAGGGCCTGATGAAATCGTGCTTAGATTTCTGACCGAAATGCTTATAACTACCGGCTGTCCTATTACCGGAGGGTCGGGGGTAATTGAAAGCAATTCGGCAACCAGGTCCGGCATATCCGTTTGGGAGTGTGTGACGGGAAAAAAGCCATAGTAGGCAACTAAGGCCGTTAATCCGATTAACAGTATTATCGCGAAACGGTTCATTTTTTTATTGTAATGCTTATTATTGAGTGTTTATATATTTTTAATGATATTGTTTTTGGGTTTTTTTATCAATAATAGTTATACCCAACTTTTTACTGTTATGTACGGGAGAAATATGATATCATAAAGTAAGCGTATTTTAGCGATTTTTGAGATTGGTAGTTTTAGTTTAACTTTGTAATCAAATTTATGGTGGAAAAATTACATATAAATATAGAAGGCATGCATTGCGGGGCTTGCGCTACCGGCATTCAGATGCTGGTTTCTCAAATGGACGGGGTGGAGTCCATTACGGTTGATTATAATAAAAAAATGGGGGAACTGGTGTATGACCCTGGCAAGGTAAAGAAGGAAGATATTTTTAAAGCCATTGCGGAATTGGGATATACGGCCAAAGAGTAAAACACAAATTTAGCCGTATAAATTTTTAGTTTTTTCCAGCATTTTTTCAAAGCTGAACTCGGTTTTTATTTTTTGAGAAATTTTTTGGCCGAATTGCTCTCGCGTCTCCTTATTTTCAAGGAGTTTTTTTATTGCTTCGGCGAGGGCGGCCGGATTTTTTGGCTCAACAAGAAGGCCGTTTTCGCCGTCGTCAATAATGTCCGGTATGCCGCCAACATTGGTTGCGATAATCGGCAATTCCGCGATTCCTGCTTCAAGAAGCGCGTAAGGAAGCCCTTCTTTTATTGAAGGAAAAACGAAAATATCAAATGCTTTGAGATATTTCGCGGCGCCATCTTTGAAGCCGAGAAAATGAATGCGTTTGCTGACCTCCAAGTCCTTGGCAAATTTTTCCATTTGACCTCTTTCTTCTCCACCACCAATAAGAGTAAGGTGAACCGTATTAGGAAGTTCTTTTACAGATTCTATTAAATAGCGGATTCCTTTATTTTTTGTAAATTCGGTGATGCACCCGAGAAGAGTTATTGTTGGTTTAAGATTAAGACCCAATTCTTTTTTAGCTGTTTCGCGCTCAAGAAGCGCCGCTGTTTTTTCATTTACCCCGTTAGAAGTTGAAATTACGTCCTTGTTTAAAGAAGAAAAAATACGTATGTTGGTTTCATCTTTGGACTTTCTGCTGAAGTCGGACTCCGTTCGGCTTCTAACGGGGTTTATACCGTTGGGTATAAGATGAAATTTATCTAATGCCGTTAGAATAAAGTTCATGGTTGAATCCAAATCTCTTTGGGTAAGCACAATGACTCTATGAGAAAAAATAACGGTAAGCCATGATAAAACCCAGATTATAAAACGGCTTAAAAAAAATCTATTCTCATTAAATGGCCAGCCGTGGGCGGTAAAAATAATTTTAGCTTTTAGCTTATAGCCCTTAGGTTGCTCGCCCTGAGCGGAGCCGAAGGGTAGGTTATAGATGCGGGCGGCAAGGGCGCCGAGGCCTCCTACTTTGGAGCTATTCAAATGAATAATATCCGGTTTTTCTTTTTTAAAGATTTGCCATAAAGAAAAAAGTGAAAGTACTTCTTTCATTATATTGATGTTACGTTCCAAGTGCGGTATGGAAATTGTTCGTATGCCGTTTTCAGAAAGTTTTTGAAAAAGGGAACCCGAGCCGCCACAGGCCACAATTGCTTCAAATTCATCCCTTGGTAAATTCACAGCCAAGTCAAAAACATAGTGTTGCGCCCCGCCCCAATTGGATTTTGTTATGATATATAAAATTTTCTTTTTTGGTTCCATATTATTTACTTGGAAACCCCGTTTCCAAGTTGTTTTTCTATTTGTCAAAATCGGAGCACCTGAAAAATTTTCAATATATGCGAGCACTGTGGATAACTTCCCTTTTTTTTAATTTAACTTCTTAGTATACTTAATACTAGTTAATTAAAGACCTTTGGTGTTAAATAATTATAAAATAATCATATAAACAAGGAAAGCGGCAAAATTTCTGCCCCTATTTTTGTTTATTTATTATTAGGTGAATATTATGAAAAATTCATTAAAAGAGTTTTCCCGCAAGCATCGGGTAATAGCCACAATATCGTCAATAACGGCCTCTGTTTTTATGGTTGCCGGAATAGTCGCGGCAACAAGCATAGGCGATAGCATTTCTGTAACCACGACTCTTGGCGTAACCGGAACCTCAACTTTGGCTGGTCTTACCGGTTCTTATATTACATCCACCGGCAATCTTAACGTCACAGGAAATTCCCGCGTTGGAACTGTTGATTCCGGCACTTGGCAAGGAACCGCGGTAACCGTAACTTATGGAGGCACCGGAGCCGCTACATTTACCGCTAATAGAGTTCTTTACGGAAATGGTACGGGAGCAATCCTTGCCGCTAATGGCTTAATTATGGATGGTGGCGCTGGCTCAACAACCATCGCTTCCAATCTTACTGTTACAGGCATTCACGCTACCGGAACTTTAAGAGTTAGCGGAGCTGTTACTCTTGAGACGGCTTTAACCGTGGCCAATGGCGGTACGGGAGTAGTCACCTTAACAGACATAGTTTTGGGAAATGGAACTTCGGCGTTTACCGCCACCTCAACCCTTACCGCAAGCAAGGGCGGAACCGGCGTGGCAAGTTTTACCGCTAACGGCGTTCTTTATGGAAATGATACCGGTAATATTTTGGTAACTGCTCAGGGACCGGACAATAGTATTCTTACTGCAAACGCTGGAGCTCCCGTTTTTACGGCAACCCCGACAATGGCCTCAACATCAGTGCTTGGTTCGCTTAATACCGGAACATTAACCGCGACTTCAGGAACTTCTTATCTAAACGCTTTGTCATTAGCAACTGATTTAACGGTAGCTAACGGCGGCACCGGCGCATCCACTTTTACAACTAACGCGGTTTTGGTTGGGAATGGAACAGGAGCAATAACTACAGCGGCAACATCATCCGTAGGAACTGCCACCTCAACTCCTTCGCAGGAATTTAATGTAACCGGTGACCAATTTGTAGCCAATAGCGGAACTACTACCTTATTTATGGATTCAACTACCGCTGAAAATGGCGCTTGTATTCAAATGAAATCAACTCAAGGGCCGGTAAGAATGTATATAACGATTGATGGAACAACCCCGTCATTAAAGTTCGAACTTGGCAGTTGCAAATAATAAATTGATAATTTTTTAAACAACCATTTTATGAAAAATAAACTTATTCATTATATTTTTGTGGCGCTGTTGTTTTTGCCGGTTTCGGCTCTTGCCGTAACTGTTGACCAGTCCGTTATATTGGTTTTGCCTTCTGATTCATCCCAGTATACCGTTGCTTTGGGCGGGGCGTTTAATTCGCTTACGATTAACACAAGTTCATTTGATTTTTCAATGTCCGGAGGCCAGACCATCCGTCTTCGCTCTACTGACAAAAAAAATCTTACCAATAATTTTAACGCGGCTACCGAGTGCAAGACCGATTATTCTGAAGTTTTTCTTACTCCGGGAACGACTACTAGTATAACCGTTACTCCATCCGGAACATGCACTACCGGTAGCGGTACGGGTATAGTCGGTGGAGGAGGCGGAACTTCGGGCGGTTCAGTGTCCGTGTCAGCGCCCGCTCCCGCTCCGGCACCCGCACCTGTACCCGTTTCTGCTCCTTCGCCCGCTCCCGTACTGATTCCAGTTCCTGTGCCAGTTGCTGTTCCTGTTTTTTCAATTACTTCTGATTTATCGCTTGGTTCAGGCGGAAATGAAGTATCAGAGCTTCAGAAGTTTCTTGCCAAGGATAAAGAAATTTATCCTGAAGGACTTGTTTCCGGTTACTTTGGCCGTCTTACTCAAGTTGCTGTTCAGCGTTTTCAGGCGCGGCACGGACTTCCTCAGGTTGGGCGAGTCGGTCCGCAGACTCGTCAGAAATTGTCAGAAGTCTTTGGTTTTACTCAACAACCATCAGCGCCTGTTACTTTGCCGGCTCCCGACTTGGTTCCAGTGAAGTTTGCGTTAACGCGAGGACTTTCTTTAGGTCTTGAGGGGGGTGATGTAACTCAATTGCAGTTATTTCTTGCATCGGACAAGTCGGTCTATCCGGAAGGGCTTGTTACGGGATTTTTCGGAAGATTAACCGTGTCGGCAGTAAAGCGTTTTCAGGCCAAATACGGAATTGACCAGTTGGGAATTGTGGGGCCGAAAACGCTCGCTAAGCTGAATGAATTGATGAACGTTTCCGTTCCGCCCGTATCGCCGCCAGCTGCCCCGAGCGCGCCTGTGTCTCCCGCCGCCTCATCGGCAGATTTAAATAAAGTTCAAGAATTGCAAGCGCAAATAAATTCGCTTATGCAATTGTTGAATCAGTTGAAATCCCAGCAAGCTCAGTAATGATTGTGAATAATTGTTACTTGACTTTTATAACGCCGTTTGCTATATTTTAGTTATGTGAGTGATTTTGGGCAGCATTATATGAGCCCGGAGTACTACTTATTGTCGGTAGAAAGCCCAAGGAGCAATCCGCGGGCTTTTTACTATGTCCAAAATTTTAAGTTTTTGTTATATTTCCTTGTCATTCTGAGGGTGTCTTTTGTTTTCTCACAAAAGCCCCGGGTTCTGCCCCGCAGAACCCGTTGCTCCGCAACCCCGAAGAATCTCAAGATTTTAGACTTCTGATGTGGTTTCCGAGAGATCCTTCGCTTCGCTCAGGATGACGAAACGCGTAAGTCTTAAAGTTGAAGCCCTTGACTATTATTCTACGGTCGCTATAATAAGTGTATAATTTACACTAAATAATGCGTTAAATATGCGTGTAGGAATATTAGGGAGCGCCTGCGACCCGCCGCATAAAGCTCATATAAAAATGGCGGAAGTTGCCCAAAAAGAGCTTAAGCTGGATAGGGTAATTATTATTCCGACAAAAGTTCCTCCTCATAAGGACTTGCCCTTAGTACCCCAAGGGATGCGTTTAAAAATGGCTAAGTTGGCTGTTGGTGGAAGAAAAAATTGGATTGTTTCGGATATGGAACTCAAACGAAAAGGCAAATCGTATACCCGTGATACCATTCACGATCTTAAAAAATTTTATCCCAAAGATAAAATTTTTTGGATAGTCGGGTCCGATGCCATTGTCTCCATGCCCTGGAAATGGAAAGGGGGATGGGGAATTCTGGATTTATGCAAGTTTGTTGTTTTCCCCCGTTTGGGTTATTCGCTGAAAAAAGTTCCCAAAAATATTTTGAAAAAAGTGATTGTTTTAAAACCGATTACCAGAAATTTAGAAGAAATTTCCAGCACCAAAATAAGAGATATGTTTAAAAAAAAGAAAAGCTCATTAAAATATATTGACCGGAAAGTTTATGGATTTATAAAAAAGTATAAATTGTATATGACCCAGCTCTAATTCCAAAGTTTTGCTGAATTCTTCAATGATTATTCGCTCGGTATCGCCTATCGGCTTACATTTAATCAATTCTTTAGTATTGTTAAAGAATTAGAGCTGGGTTCATAATTTATACCTAAATTTTTTCGGTCTTGGCTAATTGGACCTCAAAATTTAGACAAATTATGAAATATCTAAAAGAAACTGAAAACCCAAAAGTAACTGTTGATGTTGTTATTTTTACGATAGAAGGAGCGGTTTTAAAGATATTGCTGGTTAAACGAGGATTAGAACCGTTTAAGGGCGCTTGGGCCCTGCCGGGAGGGTTTGTTAAAAAAGGTGAGAATTTAGCCGAAGCCGCCGCCAGAGAATTAAAAGAAGAAACCGGGGTTTATGGCGCGTATCTTGAACAGCTTTATACTTTTGGCGCTCCTTCTCGCGACCCGAGAGGCCGGGTTATAACCGTTGCGTATTTTGCTTTGATGCACAGGAAAAAATTTAAAATAGAAGCATCGTCAGATGCTTCCGAGGCAAATTTGTTTTCAGTATCGTCGTTGCCAAAACTCGCTTTTGACCATGAGGATATTCTTGAGTACGCGCTGATGCGTATTAGAAATAAAATTCAGTACACCAACGCGGTCTGGAGCATTCTGCCGGAAAATTTCACTTTGGGAGAAATTCAGAATGTATATGAAATAATCTGGGGCAGAAAAACGGATAAGCGGAACTTCCGGAAAAAAATATTGTCTCTGGGATTGCTGAAGCCCGCCGGAAAAATGAAAAAAGGATTTCGTCAGCGCCCGGCCAAGTTATACGCGTTCAAGACGAAGAAGTATGTGGAGTTGAAGCGTTTCTTTTAGCGCAATGATGCGAATCTACGAATGAAATGCTAATTTACAAATTGCGAATACTGTTCGAGCTTGTCGAGAACTTTACATTAAGGTGAACTTCTCGACTATGCTCGAAGAATAATTATTCGCAATTCGCTAAACTAGCATTTCATTTGCATCACATTTATGAACAATTTTGGATTTTTACGAATAGCCGCTATTTCCCCGCCTCTTAAAGTGGGAGATATTGGCTATAATATCAGCCGCATTTTAGAATTTGCCAAAAAAGCGGAAAAAGAAGGCGCTTCCGTTGTTTTATTCCCTGAATTATGTGTTACCGGCTATACGGCCGGCGACCTTTTTCACCAAAGAATTTTGCTGGAAAGCGCGAAAAACGGTTTGGAAAAAATACGCAAATTTTCCAAAGGAATAAATTGCGTTTTAATAGTCGGTTTTCCTATTGAACTTGAAGGAAAACTTTTTAATGCCGCGGCGGTAGTTGCCGGCGGCAAAATTTTTGGTGTCGTGCCTAAAACTTATATTCCCGGGTACAAAGAATTTTACGAGGAGAGATGGTTTGCTTCTTCGCATGACCTTCAAACAAGAGAAATAAAACTTTTTGGCGCGGCAATTCCCATTGGCGCAGATTTGCTTTTTCAATCAAAAAAACATTCTGAATTAGTTTTTGGCATTGAAATTTGCGAAGACCTTTGGACTCCTTTGCCGCCGAGTTCTTTTCAGGCCGTTTACGGCGCTTTGATGATTTTTAATCCGTCGGCCTCTCCTGAATTGGTAGCTAAGGCCGAATATCGAAAAGACCTTATTTCCCAGCAATCCGCCAGAACCATTTCTGCTTATGTGTATGCTTCTTCCGGAGTTCATGAGTCAACTACTGATTTGGTGTATGGCGGGCATTCGGTAATCGCTGAAAATGGCCATATTATTGCCGAATCAAAAAGATTTTTTAGAAACGGCGAAATGCTAGTTTCCGATATTGATATTGAGCATCTTTTGCATGATAGAGAAAAAACCACGAGTTTCGGCGAATCCGTTCATGATTCTCCGAAAAAAGATTTTAGATTTATAGATTTGCCGCTGAAACCCCGCTCCGTTAATTCTTTAAAACGAGTTATTGACTCGTGTCCGTTTGTTCCACAGAATCCGTTATTGCGTAATCAGCGCTCTGAAGAAATTTTTTCAATTCAGGTAGCAGGTCTTGCTAAACGAATTGAACAGGCAGGTATAAAAAATCTGGTAATCGGTATTTCCGGAGGGCTTGATTCAACATTGGCGCTTTTGGTGTCGGTAAAAGTTTTTGCAGCTCTTGGCCATAACTTAAGGGGCATTCACGCTTATACAATGCCGGGATTTGGCACGTCGAAGCGCACCAAGTCAAACGCATATAAGCTT
>Ga0209211_10004789_pt1 | contig 20750 bp, 18 predicted proteins | sample RifGroA2_FD_183992 | JGI IMG/M metagenome (GOLD analysis project Ga0209211, IMG submission 183992) | Groundwater microbial communities from Rifle, Colorado, USA - Groundwater A2 (SPAdes) (version 2) | ecosystem: Environmental > Aquatic > Deep subsurface > Groundwater | place: Rifle, Colorado...
CCAGCACGCTGTTTTGCTTAATACGAAACTACCTCATTTGCGAACTTGGCAAGAGGCATTGAAGGAATACTTAAGTTAAGGTAATATCCGATTATGAAAGGTGTTATTTTAGCCGGCGGCTAATAGAGTCGGGGCAATTACTCCGTATTGTTGATGACAATATTTTTTCCCTTTATTTCTCACCCGCCCTTTTGGGCGGGGGGAGTTTGTATTATTGGTTCTAATTTGGTCAATATTTATTATTCTTATTTATTACATTTTTATTTATTTTATTCCCGGCTGCACTATTACATGATTACATCATTACATCCCGAAAAATATCACGACACATTTTGTCCCGATCGGGACATTTTACCGCCAATATATTTATGGTATACTGTAAGTGTATGAGTTCCAAAAAGTTACTACTGCCTATATCCAAATCTGTATTATACACCTTAGGTAGAATGGCCGAGGATGCTATCTGGTTTACTTTTAACTCCTACCGGTTCCGATCGGCTTTTAATAAAGGAGGGATTGAATATGCTCGATTATTAAAACGCCAATTGACCGAGGCGTCAATTAAACGATCTATTAGAGAGCTGGCGCGTAATAAATTTATCAAAATAAAAAAGTTGGAAAAAAGACTCATAATCTCGCTAAATGACAAGGGCCGGTTAGCGTTGTTACAGAACCAGTTGCAGCATATAAAGCCGGGGGATGGTGTATGCACGGTAGTAGTATTTGATATACCAGAGGCGGCCAGTTCAGCTCGCCGGAAATTTCGCCGCTGGCTGAAAAATTGCCACTTTAAAATGTTGCAGCGCAGTGTTTGGATAACTGACCGTGATGTGGCTGATTTAGTGAATAAAGCCTTACCTAGTTTGCGACTGCCCGGTTGGATAATTACGCTAACTACACTATCGTCGATAGTCCATAAAAGTTATCAAAAGATTTAAAACATATTTTGTCCCGATCGGGACATTTTATGACCAGCGTATTTTTTCAGATGGTGTTTTATTAATGACTGCATCAAATCTGCTGTACACTGATATCAAGAATGTCCACCTACTAGGGTCTAGGCAGTGGCGTCGCGGCATACTTGTATAGAAGGACAGTTTTTCATACACTAATAGTATGAAAGGTGTAATTTTAGCCGGCGGCCTAGGTACTAGGCTTAGGCCCATCACCAATGTTACTAATAAGCACTTGTTGCCAGTGTACAACAAGCCAATGATTTATTATCCTTTGGAAACTTTAATGAAGGCGGGGATAAAGGACATTTTAATTGTCTCGGGGCCTGAACACGCTGGGCACTTCTTGCACTTGTTAGGATCGGGTAAAGAGTTTGGGGTTAGCTTGTCTTATGAATTGCAAGATGAGCCGGGGGGTATTGCCCAGGCGTTGGGTTTGGCCGAAGATTTTTCTGATACCGAGCCAGTGGCAGCTATTTTAGGCGATAATATATTTGAAGATGATTTATCTGATGTTATTAAAAAGTTTATGTCCTCGCCCAGCGGCGGGCATATATTTTTAAAAGAGGTTACCGACCCCCAGCGCTTTGGTGTGGCCGAGGTAGCAGGTGATAAAATTGTAAAAATAATAGAAAAACCGAAAAAACCCACCAGTAACTTGGCTGTAACCGGTTTATATTTATACGATAGCCAGGTATTTTCGGTGATTAAAACTTTAAAACCCTCGGGTCGCGGCGAACTGGAAATAACTGATGTTAATAACGCTTATGTGGGGCAAGGTAAAATGACCTTTACAGTTGTTAAAGGTTCGTGGACAGATGCGGGGACGTTTGAATCTCTGTTGCGGGCGAATTTGCAGGCGGCGCGCCAGCAGGGAGTGAACCTTCAGTAACTAGTAGCCGGATTAAGCCATTTTGAGTTTGCATGGTAATCACCTTGCTTTGCGGCTCTATAAAAAGGTCGGTTATGGATTGGTCTTGAGTAGATAAAACCCAGCTTTGTTGGTGATCTCTGGAATCTAGCTCTAAAGCCACTAGTTGACCGCCGGTGTTAAGCAAAACATATTGATCATTATACCAACGCGCTTGGTTTATAACCGAACTTACCCGGTATAACAGGTTAGTCTGCTCAGTGTCGAAATTATAACTCCACACTTCAAAGTTATTATAAAAGATAATTTTATTAGCATCTTGAGACCAGTCAATGTTGATGGCTTGGTCGATTTTTGTGACTGAACGAAAGTTTTTTAAAGGCGAGCGCAGTAGATAAAGTTGGTGGCGGTTAGAGTCTAATAAAGGTAGCCAATTACTCGATTGCTCTAAGAAGACATAATCAGTCGAAAGTGGTAGGGGTTCAGTTAACGGCACCTCTTGTAAATTTTTTGGATTTAAAATTTTTAAGGCCACGCCGCCTTTATTTTGTTCACTTAACAAGTATAAAAGACCTTGATGATGTTGAAAATCAATTATTTGGTCGCGGCTTAGTAATTTGGCCGAATTAGTGCCTAAATCAAATTCATACAATTCGGTGGCGGTAGCGAAGTAGACCACGCTATTATCATCAGCCGACCAGTGCATAATTTTAGGGGACAGTGTGGCGGGCAAGCTAATAGCAGTGGTAGTATTATCAGTCAAATTAGTTATCTGCCAACCGGCATCTATTACATTGAGTAAAATTTGTCGACTAGACGGCGACCATTCTAAGTAAGTTATTTTATCGGCCGCCGGGCGGCTTATTAAGGCCGAGTCGCCGGAGGCTAAATTATGCAGCCACAAACCAGCGCCTAAACCTTGGTTGGATAAGAACAATAAATTTTGCCGATTGGGTGCCAACCAGGTTTTCACCCGCGAAGTGTCGGGCAATAACGTGCCCGCCTGCTCGTTAGGCCACAACTTTATTTTACCAGTTTGGGTTACCTGGCCGCTTTTAACGGACAATTTTTTGGTCCAAGTTTGGAAGCCGTCAAGTTGTACCGTTACCTCATATTCATCGGGCGCCAGGCGGCTCCAGTTTAATGGCGTTAAGGCCGTGGCGGTTTGTTGGGTGATTCTTACTGGTGCCCCCGCTGGTACTGACTCTACGGTAATGGCGCCGGTTTTTTCAATACGACCCTTTAGTTTATTGTATTTATAACCCTGGGCGTATAAAAGCAAAACCACCGCCGCGACTGCAAATAGGGCGATAAAGCCAATATATATAATTCGGCGATACTTTAAATCCATAGGGTTGATTTTCTTTTTTCAACTCGCTACTATATGGTTAGTTATTATCCGTTATCCATTGTAACATGAGTTCATTTGTCATAGAAGGCGGGGCTAAGCTTTCTGGAACTATCAAGATTCCCGGGGCCAAGAACGCCGCCACCCCTATACTCGCCGCCTGTTTATTAACCCGTGAGGAGTGTGTTATCCATAATGTTCCGGAAATTACTGACGTGGATAAAATGTTGAATTTGTTAAAAGAATTAGGCGCCCAAGTTAAACGCGATGGGGCCACGGTTCGGGTACGGGCCGATGACATAAGTTTGAGCGCACTGTCGACCAACGATGTTAAGGCGATGCGTTCATCAGTGTTGCTAATGGGGCCGTTACTTGCCCGGCTAAAAAATGTAAGATTGCCCGAGCCCGGCGGTTGCATTATTGGTAATCGGCCGTTAAGCGCTCACTTGGCTGGATTAGAACAGATGGGCGTAACTGTGAAAATGGACGGCGAATTTTATGAACTGACGGCAACGACTTTATCCGGAGCCCACGTTACATTGTGGGAGTTCTCTGTGACAGCAACCGAAAATTTAGTTATGGCTGCCACTCTGGCTAAAGGGATAACGACTATTGACATCGCCGCCGCCGAACCGCATGTTCAGGACTTGTGTAACTTTTTAAACACGCTGGGCGCTAAAATAAGCGGCGTGGGCACTCATAGTTTAACCATCGCCGGTGTAGATAAACTTCATGGGGGCGAATATACAATTATTCCCGACCCCATAGAAGCTGGTACTTGGGCGGCCCTGGCTACAGTTACCAGGGGGAGTGTGGAAATATCTCCGGTTCAGCCACAGTACTTAGGATTAGTGCTACATAATTTAAAAAGTATCGGCGCGCAAGTAGAAGTTGACGGTCAGGTGATGCAAGTTAAGTCAACCCGGCAGTTAAAACCATTTACCAAACTCCAAGCTTTGCCTTATCCCGGCTTTCCTACCGATTTACAAGCGCCTTTTTCTGTTTTGGCCACGCAGGCGGCTGGCACCTCACTGATTCAGGATCCGCTATACGAAGGGCGTTTAAACCATATATCAGAGCTCATAAAAATGGGTGCCAATGCGATTATTGCCGATCCACATCGCGTAGTTATCACTGGGCCCACTCCGCTTTATGGGCGCGAAATAAAATCGTTCGACTTGCGAGCCGGCGTGAGCCTGATAATTGCTGCGTTGATGGCTGAAGGTCAGACTATTATAAGTGATGCCGAAGTGGTGGACCGAGGTTATGAAAAATTAGAAAGCCGCCTGCGGGCCTTGGGTGCTAATATAAAAAGACAGTAAAAATAAGGGCTTTGACGGCGCTTCCCAGGCATGGTAAAATTTCAATAGTTATTTAATTTTGGAAAATGAATCTTTCTTCTCCCACCAGCGCAAAGCCCGGGGCTTCTTCCAGGAGGCCGGCTTCGGGGCCGCTGGTGATTTTGTTTATACTCGCGGGCTTTATTGCCGGCATCGTCGTGGGCCAGAGTTTTACCATTCAGGTTCCGGGTCCCGGTGGGCGTCAATTAGTAAATATCACCCGCACGGCCCCTAGCTACGTAAGTAAAGAGGTTGATTTTAATTTGTTTTGGCGAGTGTGGGATTATGTAAAGGCGAATTATTTGGTTCAGCCAATTACGGAGACGGATTTATTTTATGGCAGTCTTGAGGGTATGGTGGCGTCTTTAAGCGATCCTTATTCAGTTTTTATGGATCCGGCCATGGCCGAGCAGTTTAACAAAGAACTATCAGGCAGTTTTGAAGGTATTGGATCAGAGGTGGGCATAAAAAACGATCACTTAGTTATTATTGCGCCGCTACCGGATAGCCCAGCCGAACGCGCTGGTTTGCGGCCGGGGGATAGAGTTTTAGCTATTGGTGGTGTAGATACTTCTGGCTTGGCGTTAGATTACGCGGTTAGTTTAATTAGAGGTAAGAGAGACACTAAAGTAAAGTTGGTTATTTTATCGTCGGGCGATACTGAACCGAAGGAATTAGAAATTGTACGGGCGGTTATCAAAGTTGATATATTGCGCTCGGAGCTAAAAACTTTGAGCAATGGTCGCAAAGTCGGTTACATGAGATTGGTTCATTTTACACAAGAGTCCGATGCCTCGTTTGTTAAAGCTTGGCAGGCCCTAGCCGCTCAAGGTGCGCAAGGTCTGATTCTAGATTTGCGAAATAACCCCGGCGGCTTTTTAGATATCGCGGTGGAGTTGGCCAGTCATTGGATAAAAGAGGGAACGGTGGTTAAAGAGCAATATACCGGCGCCCAAGTGAAGGTGCACGAAGCTAACGGTAAGGGTGAGCTAGGGGATTTACCGACAATTGTATTGGTAAATCAAGGTTCAGCGTCGGCGTCGGAAATCGTGGCCGGCGCTTTGCAAGATTACAAACTAGCCACCCTGGTGGGTGAAACCACGTTTGGAAAAGGGTCGGTTCAGGATTATCAAAGTTTTCCCGATGGTTCGTCTATTAAATTAACGATTGCCAACTGGTTAACACCACTAGGTCGGCAAATAGATAAGGAAGGTATAACCCCTGATATCATGGTGCCTTTAACTGCCGATGATTACGAGGCTGATAAAGATCCACAACTAGACAAAGCCTTAGAATTGTTAAGCTTGTAATGAAACGCCGGCGTCTAGTTCTGGTCGGCCGAGTGCAAGGAGTAGGGTTACGGTACTTGATTGCAAAAAAAGCGCGGGCTAATTCTTTGGTGGGTTTTGTGGCCAATTTACCCGATGGCCAGGTAGCCGCGGAAATACAAGGCAACGCCGCGGCGATAGATAATTTTACACAGTGGTTACAAACCAGTCCAGGTTGGTCAAAGATTGATAATTTAACTTACCAAGACATTGCATTAACTGACGATAAAATATTTACTATTCATGATTAAGGTTATTTTTTTAAAAAGTGTGCCGGGGGTTAAGGCGGGTCAAGTTAAGGAGGTCAGTGACGGCTATGCTTTAAATTATCTCTTACCTCAAGCTATAGCAGTTAAAGCTACCGCCAGTAAATTAGTCGAATTGGACCAAACGAAGTCGCGATTAGCCGAGCAAGATCGTCAAGCACTCGCGCGTGAATCGGACTGGTTAGGGGTTGTGGCCGGTAAAGTAGTGACGGTAAAAGCTAAGGCGTCACCCGAAGGCACATTGTATGCTGGCATCACCCCGGCCGCCGTGGCCGAGGCGATAAATCAACAATTCGGATTAAAGCTAACCAAAAAAAATATTGATCTTGATTCAGCCGTAAAAGTTGTTGGTGATCATCCGGGGCAGGTTGTCTTGGGGCCGGACAAAAAGTCGCAATTTATTATTAGAGTGCAAACCGACCATGATTAAAACTAAATTTGTTTTCGTATCAGGCGGTGTCATGTCGTCCGTCGGCAAAGGTATTGCCGTAGCGTCGTTATCAAAACTTCTACAAAGTAAAGGCTACACCGTTTGTACAGTTAAATGTGAAAATTATTTAAATGTTGATGCCGGAACTATTCGTCCCACCGAACACGGCGAGGTGTTTGTGTGTGACGACGGCATAGAAACCGATCAGGATATCGGCACCTATGAAAGGTTTTTAGACCGATCTTTATCGCGCGATAATTTTATAACCATGGGCCAAATTTATCAGACGGTCATTGAGCGGGAGCGCAGTTTTGGTTATGAGGGTGAAGATGTTGAGGCGATTCCGCATTTATGTGATGAAATTATCGGCCGTATTAAGCAAGCGGGTAGAAAAATGAAAGCCGATATTGTGGTTATAGAACTCGGGGGCACGGCGGGTGAATATCAAAATATTTTTTACTACGAGTCGTCGCGCATTATGAAATTACGCGACAAAGACAGCGTACTGCACGTGCATGTGGCGTATTTGCCGACACCGCCGTCGGTCGGCGAAATGAAGTCGAAACCGGTGCAAACGTCAGTGCATATTTTAAACTCCATTGGTATTCAGCCCGATTTTTTAGTGGCGCGTGCCCAGCATGAGGTTGATAAAAAACGCCGGGAGCGTTTGGCTATGTTCTGCAATATGGACGCGGATGATATTATTTCTAATCCAGATTTGCATTCCATTTATGATGTGGCGATTAAACTTGATGAACAAGATTTCGCGGAAAAAATATTAAAGAAAATTCATTTAAAAACCAAGAGCAAGGATTTAACTGATTGGCGAAAACTCGCCAACGTGGTAAAGTCGGTGGAAAAGGAACTGCCCATCGCTGTGGTAGGCAAATACTTTTCGACCGGTGATTATGTGTTAGGAGATGTATACGTATCAGTGCTAGAATCACTGAAACACGCCTGTTGGCTAAATGGCGTTAAACCTAAACTGTATTGGATAGATTCAGAAAAAATAGAAGCCGACGGCGCGGAGAAATATTTAAAGGGTATGGCCGGTATGGTGGTGCCGGGTGGTTTTGGCAGTCGCGGCATTGAGGGTATTATTCAGGCCGTAACTTATGTCAGAGAAAATAATATACCATATTTTGGTTTATGTTATGGCATGCAGTTAGCCACCATAGAAGTAGCCCGAAATTTAGCTGGGTTAAAAAATGCTAATTCAACTGAAATCAACCCCAAAACTAAATATCCGGTTATTCATATTATGCCTGATCAAGAAAAGAAATTACTTTCGCGCGATTACGGCGCCACGATGCGGTTAGGGGCTTGGGATTGTAGTTTAGTAAAGGGGACTAAAGCGCACGAGGCTTATGGTGAAAATAAAATATCGGAACGGCACCGACACCGTTATGAGTTTAATAATGATTATAAAACTAAGTTAGAAAAAGTCGGATTAGTAGTTTCAGGAACATCACCTGACGGCCATTTAGTGGAAATTGTGGAACTAAAAAATCACCCTTGGTTTGTGGGTGTGCAGTTTCACCCGGAATTTAAATCCCGCCCCCTGCGGCCACACCCACTGTTTAGGGAATTTATAAAGGCGGCAACTTTTAATTTAAGTTAGACATTCGTCCATTTGACTTGGTCATTTTTATGTCTGGCCAGACATATTTCTAACCGGTGCTTTTTTAGCCTTTGTTCGCATTGACACTTCGACGACAAGCCCCCATGCTTGGCATTGGGGTTACCTAAGCGCGCTTGACAAAAACCAGTTTGGGGTATAAGTTAATATCAATTAAAATCGGTCCTTAAATCACTATTCAACCACTTTTTTCATAGAGGTATGTCATGGGTCAGGGTCAGTTGTTAATCATAATACTTGGTGTTATTGTCGTTGGCATCGCCATTGCCGTGGGGATCAGTATGTTCCAGGGAGACCAGCCGCCGGCAGAAGCGGTGGAGTTTTACGGATATTCCAGCACCATAGAAAGAATGGGGTATATCCGACAATGGGCTGAAAATAGTCGCGATTCCGCGACTGGAAAATATCAGTCGGCCGATTCTATAATAGCCTATTTCGCAAACAAGTGGAGTACGCCCCGCAATCCTTGGGCTGCTAAACTTTTTCGCATGGATAGTGCGAGTGTAAAGTGGGCCAAACTAGGTGCTATTGGTATCTGGGTGTGCCCGGATGAGAGCACTTGGTGCAAAATTTCGGCTTTTGGCCCGCACGGCGAGTTGATTGCTACAACCGACAACTTCAACGAGGGCCACTCAACCATTATTGAGTAATTAATCTGAAAGCGTAAAACTTTTCAGAAGGGAGATTTCGTACCTCCCTTTTTTATTTAAACATATTGACAGGGCGGCAAGTATTTGCTATTCTTAAAATATATAGTCAAAACACCGGATAGGGTGTTTTTTGTTTACCCAAAAATATGTTTAGAAAATTAGTACCCATAAGTTTGCTCATACCCTTGGTTGTAAGTGGCGTGTTGGTTTACGCTTTTTTACCCGGCGCGCAAGCCGCGTCCGATTTAGTAATTTATGAGGACAGTATTACGCCACCGTGGCAGGAAGTTTCTTGGGGCGCGTCGGCTAAAGATTTGACATCTCCAGAGCAAGTGTTGAGTGGCAGTAAATCAATTAAAGTTACTTTATCCGCCTGGGGTGCGCTGCGTTTGCGTTCCGGCCCGTGGGGACAGCCTAACAATATTAACGCTGGTGATTATTCGAGTTTAAGCATGAGTGTATACGGCGGTGCCAATGGCGGCAACGTGGTTTTAAAATTGGAAAACGATTCTAATCAAACCTTTCCCACCAAATCATTTAGCCTGGCGGCCAACACCTGGAATGCAATATTAGGAACTATGGCCGAACTTAATCCGTCGAGCCAAGTGATCCACGGTTTTTATTTACAAGAACACAACGGGCAAACTAAAACTTATTACGTTGATGATATTAAATTCGTAGGCTTAGGCTTAAATGATGGGGGAGGATCAGCGCCGCCCAGCGATACTTCCCTGCCAACTGTAAGTTTGTCACAACCAGTCAGCGGCGCTACCGTATCGGGTACTATAACTTTAACCGCAACGGCGAGCGACAATGTCGGTGTGGTTGGCGTGCAATTTAAAGTTGATGATCAAAATATTGCCAGTGAAGATGTTACCAGTCCTTATAGCGTAAATTGGGATTCTGCGTTAGTCGCTGATGGATCACATACTGTATCAGCTGTCGCCCGCGATGCTGCTGGAAATATCAGTACGCCGCAATCGTTAACAGTTACGGTTAGTAATATAGTGGTTACGCCGCCAAACTCAACGCCAAATCCGCCCTCGTCGGCTGGTTCCGGGTCATCGGCCCCCAGCAATTTATGGGTGACGGCTTACATATCATCTTGGGAATTCAATACCCAATCAGGAGATGGTAATTGGGGTTCTTATACCGAGCCAGAAATTGATTGGGATGCTTTTACTCATTTAATATTTTTTGCCACTGGGCTTGATGGTAGTGGTGGGTGTTGCCGAGTGGCGACCAACAGTAACTGGAATGACAATCGTTTGAAAAAAGCAGTGGCCGCGGCTCATGCTAACGGTAAACCAATTTTATTTAGCGTCGGCGGCGCCGGCGGCGGCGGGTGGAATTCGGCCTTGTCTAATTCAGCTACACGCGCTACCGCGGTAACGAACCTTATTAGTTTTATGAATCAATACCAGTTTGATGGTATTGATTTGGATCCAGAAGAAAGCACTATCACTGGCGCGGGAAACTCTTGGGATGATTTCATAGACGTTTTTGCCCAAGAGATAAAAGCCAAAATGAATTTACAGACGGCTTATTATGATGTGAGTAAGAAACCAATTTTAACGGCCGCTATTTTCAATAATTTTAATGATTGGGCGCGAGCCGAGCCTTATTTGGACCAAATTAATATAATGAGCTATGACCAAACTGGCACCTGGACTAAAGAAACTTGGCATAATAATGCCGCCCAAAATATTAAGAATCCAGACGGCACTTGTGCTACACTGGACATCGCCGAAGGCAATGGAAATACTTGTATGGCCACTATAGAATCAGATGTTGATGATTTAATTGCTCAAGGCGTACCCAAAAGTAAAATTGGCGGTGGCATTGATTTTAATGGCTGGGTTTGGCGCGGTGGGACAAAATTAAATGATAGTAGCAGTGCTCCTTTGACGCCGCGTGACCGTTGGGGGACGACGCCGGCGCAAGTATCAGTCGGTACCGCGTCAGCCAATTCCGATTGTAATTTCCGTTCGACGGTTGAAACTAGGTATTACAATATAAAAAAATGTTACCTGGATAAATATCCCAGTTCAATTAAATGGGATTCTTATAGCAATGTTTCATATTTTGCCTTAGATAACTCGGGAACAGCCGATGATGTTTATATAACATTTCAGGATGCCAAATCGGTTACTAAGGCGGTTGAGTTTATAAAAAATAAAGGCATTGGTGGAATGATTTTGTGGGAAATAGGCGGCGGCTATTTAGGAAAAAATAATTTTTCCACTTATTCTGGCCAACGAGACGAGCTATTACAGGCTGTAAAGGCGGCCACACTCGGCGTTACCATGCCACCACCACCCACTGGCGACACCCAGGCTCCCGCCGTCTCCATTACCGCGCCCGCGAGCGGCGTGACTGTCTCTGGCACCACAGTCACCATATCAGCCACGGCTTCTGACAACGTTGGCGTTATTGGTGTGCAGTTTAAGCTTGACGGTGTGAATCTTGGCAGTGAAGATACCAGTAGCCCCTACAGTATCATCTGGAATACCACCCAATCCTTGAATGGATTTCATACTCTTACTGTCGTGGCTAGGGACGCGGGTGGCAATCAGGCCACTGCTACGAGCGTTATCGTAACAGTGCAGAACGGCACGCCACCGCCAGCCGGTAGCGATACCGTGCCGCCGGTCGTGGCGCTCACCGAACCCGCGTCGGGGGCATTTGTCTCAGGTAGTGTGACGCTCGTGGCTACTGCTTCCGACAATACCGCCGTTACCAAAGTGGAATTCATCGTCGACGGCGTGGTGGTGGCGAGCGACACTAGTACGCCGTACAGTACCAGCTGGTTAGTATCAGGTGCTGGCCGCATTAGACTGGCGGCGCGCGCTTATGACGCTGCGGGTAATGTTGGTACAGCAACAAGTATTGAGGTGAATGTGTCCTCGGGTTTAAGCGATGGGGGAACGGCTGGTTCTGGTAATACCGGCGGTTCATCGTCTAATGGTTCTTCGGGTAGTGCCGGTTCATCCACCTCGGGAGGTGGTGCTAGCGGCGCTATTAATTTTAATAATTTATCGCAGTCTAGCCCCGTGGTACTAAATGAGACCTCTAAAACCGAATCACAAGAAATATCGGGTCATAATCAATTTGTTAATTTGGATTCAGTGGGGATCAGTATCTATAGCCGAATAGTTGCATTAAATTCTGATCTAGAAATTAATAAACGCTACGCCATCGCCTACTTTTTACAAAATGGCACCACTAATACGTTGTGGTTGGGAATGGGTGAGCGGGCTGGAGTTGTGGATAGTTTTAAGTCAGCCTTCGCGCGTTTGCCGCAAACTGATTTAGATTGGCAAGATGTTATAAAAATTGCCAACGGTCGTTGGCCGTCTAGGTTAAGTCCAGAGCGTGAGCAGGCAGTGTACACTCATTATAAGAAAATATATTTAAAAGACCCCGATCGGAAAAATCCTCATGATGACGCGGCCATAACTATTATGGCTTATGGCTTAAGAAATCCGAATCGCAATTTAAATTCCGAAAAAACAGCCATTAAATACTTTAAAGATATTTACGGACGAGTGCCGGCTAGCGCCAGTGATTGGGACATTATGCGGGCCATTGCTTATTCCGGGGCCGTTAGATAACAAAAAACACCACGCGCTACGAGAGGTGTTTTTTTAATAGCTACTTTTGTGGTGTTACCGAAATTACCCTAATTTGTCTTAACTTGCCGGTAAAGGCTTTGCGCCATTTGGTCTTAAACTGGAGAACACCGGCGCGAGAGGCAAATAATGTGTCATCGGATCCTCTTTTTACACCTTCACCGGGAAAGAATTTAGTACCACGTTGTCTAACAATAACCATACCCGCCTTAGCTGGTTGTCCGGCAAAAAGCTTAACGCCTAGTCTTTTAGATTGTGATTCGCGGCCTAAACTTGTACTGCCGCCTGCCTTGGTATGAGCCATATTTTAGAATAAAGAATACAGAATAATGAATTATAAATAGTGGTATCATTATATAATCAGTTTTATAATTAGTCAAGATTTGACGGTTGGGTAGGGGAGTTAAGCGTGCTATTATTTATAAATCTATGCGTAGGTGGGCGTTAATTTCATTATTGATCTTAGGGGTTCTAGCTGCTGGCATTTTTTGGTCTATGAGTAAACCAGCGCCGGTTTTTATAGAAAATTACCAAGAGCCAGTTTATGAGGAAGCTGTTAATGGTAATGTTAATGTTGAAAAGCCAGTGGCGCCAGTAGTTGATAAAGAAGAAGTGACTGTAATTGAAACGATACCCAAAGAGCCAACGGAGCTAGTAGAACATTCGATAAAAATATTACCAGTTCCATTCACGGTACAGGCGCCGTACGCCAACTGGGATTTACCTTATCAAGAGGCCTGCGAAGAAGCCAGTATCATTATGTTAGTGGATTTTGTTCTGGGCCGTGATGATTTACGTTTAACGCCAGAAGAAGCGGATGAGCGCATTTTAGAGCTGGTTCAGTGGGAAACCGATAATGGTTATACAATTGATATTACCGCTCAAGAAGTTACACAAGTGCTTAATGAACGGTTTGGTGTGCGAGCCGAAGTTGTATCTTACAGTGTGGATGCCATAAAGCAGCAGATTAATTTAGGCAAGCCGGTAATTTTGCCGGCGGCCGGCAGGCTTTTAGGCAATCCTTACTTTAGAACACCCGGTCCTTTGTATCATATGTTAGTGGTTAAGGGCTATGAGGGCGATGAATTTATAACTAATGATCCCGGAACCAGACGGGGAGAAAATTTTCGCTATCACTATTCAGCCTTTGACCGAGCGGTACATGATTGGAACGGAGGAGAGGTGGAAAGCGGAGAACAAGTGATGATTGTATTAAAATAATATCTTGTATTACTTGTGATATTTTGTTATTATTTTATTTAGGGTGGCCGCAATAAAGGATGTTTTGCGGAAGTGAAAGGTGTGCATTTTCTGTCCCCGCAGTTCCCGCCCTTGCTAACCTACGGCGGCACAGGGAACTAAGTGTTGCCAAGGCCCAGCGATGCAATAGGGACGACGCTGGGCTTGTTTTTTGTCTATGAGTATTGGGGAAATATGTCCGATCGGACATATTTCCCCAAAGGAGTTCATCCCCTTTAGTACTAAAGCCATGGTGATTTCATTTATCAAAATTCACTTGACACTTCGACGACAAGCCCCAATGTTTAGCATTGGGGAACCAGAGTCGCCAGCCCGCCGGGCTTGTTGCTCAGTGTCGCGCGCGAAATATAGATAGTCAAGCCCCAATGCTTGGCATTGGGGTTACCTAAGCGCGCTTGACATTTTTTGGCTTATGAGCTAAGATGGCCAAAAATAATAACTTTAGCGTCAAGGGGCCGATTTGGGGTTGGTATGACCCACTTCACCAATCACCGGTGGATTAGAGACAAGTCGACCCTTTTTTTGATTTTTAGCCTTGGGGAAATATATGCGATCGCATACATTTCCCCAAGATGTTTTTTTTAAATATTTAAAGAATTTTATTTCACAGACCGCAGACTTGACCCTAACCTAGATTGCTGATATACTTAAGTACGATAATTCATACTTTTCATACTTATGCCCAAAACCCATAAATCGCACAATATTTTAAATGAAGTTTTTTTTGGCACCACCACTATGGGGTCACGCGGGCAAGTCGTTATCCCGGCTAGTGCGCGCAGTGCTTTAAAATTGAAAGCCGGCGACAAGTTAATGGTTTTTGGTAAGTTTGGTCAAGTAGTCGGCTTAGTGAAAGCCGAAGCGATTGATAGTTTTATTAAAAAACTAATGTCCCAGTTTGGAAAGCTTAGAAAATAATATGCTAAGAATCTTAAAATTAAAAAAAGTCTGGATACCACTAGTGATTATGGCAGCTATAGTGACCCTGATTGTGTACCAAAATAAGCAAAACACCAAGCCGCGGTACACCACCGAACGTGTGGTGGAACAGGATTTGGTGCAAACCGTCTCGGTTACCGGTACGGTGGAAGCCGCTGAAAAGGTTGATTTAAATTTTAAAGCATCGGGTCGCTTATCTACTTTATCGGTAAAGGTTGGCGATGAAGTGAAGGCCGGTCAGCGCTTGGCTACCCTGCAGTCAGGCGACGCTCAAGCCGCTGTCTTATCAGCCCAAGCGCAACTAGAGCAGGCGCAGGCGGCGGTGGATAAATTAAACGCCGGGGCGTCGGTAGAAGACGTGTCGGTTAGCGAGGCGGCCGTCGCAGCCGCTGAAGTAACTTTAGCCAACGCGGAAAAGTCATTAGATAATACTAAAGCCACTCAAGACCAAGCGGTGGCCAATGCTTGGCTTCAATTGGTTGGTTTAACCCCCGAAGCAACGCCTAAAGCAACTAATGTATCAACCGTTACCATTACCATTGGGGGTACTTATACTGGCAAGGAAACAGGCTCATATACAATTAGGTTGGATAATCCGGTTAATTTAACCTATTCAATTTTTGGGCTGGAATCGCGTTATGGCAATGAAGGCAGTCGCCTTACCACCACCGCCCTGGGCTCATATGGTTTAACTATACAATTTAGCAGCACGGGCACTTTTATGGCTGGAGATGAGTGGATAGCGGAAATACCTAACACTTCAAGTTCCAGTTATACTACTTATAAAGCCGCTTATGATGCCGCTTTAACTACTCGTAATCAGCAGGTGGATGCGGCCGAGGCCACGGTTCTGGCCGCCGAGCAGGCATTAATAGAGGCCGAGGCCAAGCTGGCTTTAAAACAAGCCCCGGCTCGTAGTTTTGATTTAGCCTCGGCCACGGCGGCGGTGACTGCCGCTAAAGCTGCATTACTCAAAGCCCAAAGCGATTTAGCTGACCGATCCATCGTTGCCCCGGCTGACGGCACGATTACTAAAATCAATAATCAGGCGGGCGAAACAACTTCACTAGCCACACCTGTTTTAGTGCTGTTATCAAAAGGTAATTATGAAATAACCATGCAGGTACCTGAAGCGGATGTGGCCAAATTAGATACTGGGCAGGTGGCTGATATTACTTTAGACGCTTTTGGATCGGGGCAACATTTTTCTGGACACATTGCTTTTGTTGATCCGGCTTCTACTGTTTTATCCGATGTGGTATATTATGAAGTCACGGTTTTGTTTGATAATACCGACGACGGAATTAAGCCGGGGATGACCGCCAACATTGATGTTACCACCGCGTCACGGTCGGGTGTGTTGGTAATTCCCTTACGAGCGGTTAAATACGATTCCGATTTCAAACCGTTTGTGGAAGTCATGCAAAAAAACACACTGGCTACGCGGATGGTTGAACTGGGGTTAAAGGGAGATGACGGGTTAGTAGAGGTAACGAATGGATTAACCGCTGGAGAATTGGTAGTAACCTCTAAGACCAATGGCAAGTAATAACTCTGAATTAATTAAGGTAGAAAAATTAAGCAAGCAATATGACAATGACGGCGTGGTAACGCCGGTGTTGCATAATTTGTCTTTCACCATAAAACCAGGCGAGTTTGTTTCCATTATGGGTCCCTCCGGTTCGGGCAAATCCACCCTAATGCATATTTTGGGTTTTTTGGATAAATTATCTAGTGGCCAATACTGGTTTGAGGGGCGCGATGTTAGTGGTTTGAACGATGACGAATTGGCGGTTTTTAGGTTGGAAAAAGTCGGTTTTGTGTTTCAGCAATTTAATCTATTGCCCAAAACTACGGTTTTGGAAAATGTTAAATTGCCGCTATTATACACCGACCTAGCCGAAGAGGAACGGGTGTCTAAGGCTCGGGAAACTATAAAGGCGGTGGGTTTAGAGCACCGGGTAGAATATTTATCCAATCAATTATCCGGTGGTGAAAAACAGCGGGTAGCTATAGCCCGGGCGCTGGTTAATAATCCGTCGCTGGTGTTTGCCGATGAACCGACCGGTAACCTGGATTCCAAATCCGGCGCGCAAATAATGAAAATTTTATTTGACTTAAATGTCAGCCGCGGCCATACGGTTATTTTGGTGACACATGAAATGTACACAGCCAGCCACGCCCAAAGGATTTTGCGACTTAAAGACGGTGGTTTAGTTTCTGACGAAGCGGTGCCCGAAAGTACGCGCCAGCAAGCTTTAAGCGGTGAATTAAAATAATTATCCTACCCACATGGAAATTAGGGGAGTCATAAAATTGGTCAGCACCAATCTGCGCGCCAACCGCCTGCGGTCATTTTTAACCATGCTGGGGTTAATTATCGGTATTGGGTCGGTGGTACTAATTATTTCCATTGGCGCCGGCGCACAATCATTGATTTTACAGCAAGTTAATAGCTTAGGCAGTGACTTGGTGGGGGTTCTACCCGGGGCGTCCGACGAAACCGGCCCGCCCGCCGCGGTTTTTGGTATCCAAGTAAAAACCCTGGTTAACGATGATGTTAAGGCGCTTCTTAATGACCCTAGAACGTATCATATTGTAGCAGCGTCAGGGTATGCGCAGGGCCGGGGAAAAGTAGTTTATCAAAACCGATCCATTGATTCCGGTACTTATACTGGGGTGGAGGCGTCTTATCCCGATATTGAAAAACTGGAATTAAAGTCGGGCCGTTTTTTTACAGCTGAAGAAGATATCGGTCTGGCGCGGGTGGTGGTTTTAGGCAGTGCCATGTCCGAGGAATTGTTTCAAGGCGACGACCCGGTTGGTCAAAGCATAAAGATCGGTCGCGAAACATTTAGGGTAATTGGTGAAGCCAAAGAGCGTGGCACGGTAGCGTTTACTAATCAGGATAATCAGGTATTTATACCATTAAACACCGCTCAAAAAATAATGCTGGGCTGGAGGCATTTATCTTTAATCCGGGCTCGGGTTGATGACGCTGCCGCCATTGATCAAACCTTAGAAGGCATCAAACAAGTATTACGGGAAAAGCATAAGCTGGATTCTGATCAAGAGGATGATTTTTCCGTGCGCGCGGCGGTGCAGGCGCTTGATTTATTAACGCAAATTACCGACGCCTTGAAGTTTTTCTTGGCCGCCATAGCCGCCTTATCCTTGTTAGTCGGCGGCATTGGCATAATGAACATTATGTTGGTGGCGGTAACGGAAAGGTTTAGGGAAATCGGGTTGCGTAAAGCGGTGGGCGCGCGGCGGCGTGATATTTTAAATCAATTTTTAATAGAAACTTTAATAATTACCGGAGTCGCATCGATTATCGGTATTTTGGGAGGTTCAACAGTGTCGGCCTTAATTGCCGCCGTGGCAAAAAGTTTGGGTTATGCCTGGTCGTTCATTGTTTCGCCGACTTCCATTATTGTGGCAGTGGGGGTCGGTGGATTAATTGGTTTAGTATTTGGTTTTTACCCCGCCAGCCGCGCCGCTAAACTTAATCCAGTAGACACATTGCGTTATGAATAGACTAGTATTAGTTGAGATAAGTATCAGCTTAGCTTTGGCGGGCAGGCCCGTCTGCCAGCGCCTTGAGCGACGGCGATTGGCGGGCAGGCCCGCCCGTCGGGCGGCCTCACTAGACCCAGTGGTTACCTTAAGGTACGAATAATATGACTTGGCGTAATTACTTTATCTATTCCATTCACCATTTTCGGCGCCACTTGGTGCGTTCGCTGCTTACGGGCCTGGGGATTGTTATTGGTATTGCCGCGGTGATTATAGTTATTTCCGCCGGTCAAGGGCTTAAGGGGTTTTTGGTGAGTCAGTTTGAATCTTTTGGTGCAAATTTATTGCAGGTAGAAACCCGGCTTCCGGCCACCAGCCAGGCCGATGAGGTAATGGCGCGCGGGTTTGGGGCCGTAGTCACAACCCTAACCTTAGATGATATGATGGCGATGCGAACGCACCCGAACATTGTTTCTAATTATGCTGGTCAAATTGGACAAGAGGTGGCCACTGGACCGGGCACCAGGAAAACTGTTAATATTTTTGGTTCTACCGCCACGGTCTTGGATATTGATACAGCTAAAGTGGGGCAAGGACGCTTTTTTACCGACGAAGAGGATTTGTCGCTAGCGCGGGTGGTGGTTTTGGGCAGTAAAGCAGCCGCCGATTTATTTGGCAACAGTAATCCGATTGGACAATATATAAAATTAAGGCAGCAAAATTTTAAAGTCATCGGTGTTATGGAACCTCGTGGCGGTATGTTGTTTTTTGATTACGATGTGTATGTGTATGTGCCCATCAGAACCTTGCAAAAACAGTTAATGGGTATAGATTATGTTTCGTTTGTGGCTAGCCAATACCGGGATAAAGACAAGCTAGCCTCAACCATCGACGACTTTTCCTACCTGCTGCGTGTTCGGCACAATATTCCCTTAGACGATCCCGACAAAGATGACTTTATTATTACTTCCAATGAGGATGTGCTGGATATTTTTAACACGGTTATCGGTGGATTTACTATTTTATTAGTAGCCTTGGCCTGTATATCTTTAATTGTTGGGGGAGTGGGCATAATGAATATCATGTATGTGTCGGTATTGGAACGAACTTTTGAAATCGGGTTGCGCAAAGCCGTGGGCGCGCGGCGGGAACAAATTTTAAAGCAATTTTTAGTTGAAGCTGTTTTGATAACTGGCTTGGGTGGCGTAACGGGAATTATTGTCGGTTCAATTATTTCATATTTAATCTCATTCGTCGCTAGTTATCTGGGGTTTGCTTGGGGTTTTTCCGTGCCGCTTTATTCAATAATCTTAGCCGTCGGCTTTTCCGCCGCGACTGGACTAATTTTTGGGCTTTACCCCGCCCGTCGCGCGGCCGACCTAAACCCAATCGATGCTTTGAGGTACGAGTAGAATTTATCATAAGTGCGGATGATAAATGAGCTTTGGCGGGCAGGCCCGCCCGTCGCGCGGCCGACCTAAACCCAATTGAGGCATTGCGATACGAATAAATCCCCACACTTACTGGTAAGTGTGGGGATAAAAAAAGAGGTGAAGTTTCCTTCACCCCTCGCCAGATTAAAGCGGATTTAGTTGGCTATACGAAAGCCAAGTACCAACCAATCGCGGCTGACCCCATTGTAGGGTGTAATAGCCACTTCATTCGGGCCTATATTTACTCCTTCGTATGCCAGGAATATCTGTAGGCCGTCCCACATAGGGTCGTCGGATAATTGTGTGGACCAGCGAATCTCGGCTAGGTACCGCAATGTTTGCCAAAATTCACCATCAATTTTAAAGAGTAGGCGTTGACCTCCTAAAGTTGAGCTGGCCTGTAATTCAAAATAGGCTCGGCGGTCGTATTTTTCATATGAACTTTTTTTGAACATCAGGTCACCGCCGCCTATAAACCAGTAGTTCATCTTAATCGGTTGACTTCCGACATGTCCTGAAAATTGCTGAATTGGCCCCAACGCAAAAGGTTTCCACATTACGCCTATCCTTAGCACGTTAACGTCATTGACCTTTTGTTCAACTTGCTGCAAAGCAGCCAATTCCTCGGGCGTTGATATGGGTAATTTATCAACCGCATGGGTGGAATAATGTAGACTACTAATATAAAGAACCACGTATTCATCCCACCGGTAGCGAAAAGCCAGTTCGCCGCGGAAGTTAAAAGCGGGCAGTATGAAACTGCGTTCGTAAAAGCCGCCGTAAAGAAGCTGCGGAGCAGCCGTTAGGTCAATCATCCATTTAGGTCGAGATATTATTGGTTTCCACCACCAGAAAACAAACTTTCCGCGATAGTATTTATCCAGAACTGGGTTAATGGCACTGGTAGTGGCTACGCGATGGCCAAACCCAAAGTAGAAATGTCCGGGCTGAAGCCAGCCATATTCGGCCTTAACCGTGTCGTTTTGGGCCACTACATTTTGACTTAGCATAAGTAAAGCTGCCGCCAGACAAACTGTTTTCATAGCGTTCTCCCGATTGATTGGTATTTAATTGACAAAGATCGATTATCTATACACTAACACCGCGGGGACAACCGTCAAGCGGGGAGTTATATAAAGATATTG
>Ga0209211_10004791_pt1 | contig 20748 bp, 21 predicted proteins | sample RifGroA2_FD_183992 | JGI IMG/M metagenome (GOLD analysis project Ga0209211, IMG submission 183992) | Groundwater microbial communities from Rifle, Colorado, USA - Groundwater A2 (SPAdes) (version 2) | ecosystem: Environmental > Aquatic > Deep subsurface > Groundwater | place: Rifle, Colorado...
GTTCTTGGCGAACGCGAAGCGCCATGTCCTGCCAAACTGGAAAATATTCACTGCCAGCAGGTCGAACCCGCCGACCACGAGATTCGTAGTGCTCAGCTTGGCCCCACTCGGAAGCGTCACCCTCCTCTTGTCGCTAGCGTCGCACTGGCACCTGCCGGTATAGCCGTCTTCTGCTTTTTCCTTCACGCTGGCGCCCTGCAGCGATTTCACCGACACGTTGACGGGCATCCCTCGGTAGATGAACCCGAAGTCACCGGGGCGCGTGCGGTCATGATCATCATATCGGCGAAGCGATTGAATGCGCGGATCGGAGAAGTATAGCTTTGTCAGCTTGTACTCGGCGATGAACCCAAAGAGGTGCCCCCGGGCGCTCGGCCGCGTCTCAAGGATCTCGTTTAGCTCGGCCCGCGTCACCTGCCAATCTTCGAGCAACCCCATTCAGGAGCCCTTTCCCCTTGGGATTGTCCCCGTTGGTCTTTACGAAGACAAGGAAATATGAATGATTCTTTCTGGCGTGCTCCTGCCGCTTGATGCGGCTAACGGCAGGTTTGTTCGGCCTGACGAGCACAAACAGGTCTTTGGCGAAAAAGCCGAGCGTCGCGTACTCGTTGATGATTTCAACGTGGGTGAGCCGCTGAGTGTTCGCGCTTACCTCGTCCTGACACTTCACGATCATCACGCCGTACCTTTTCAACACGCGATAGGCTTCCCGACCGGCCTTGAAATAAAGATCCAGAACGGCATCGTGATACTTTGGGCCCTCCGAGGTTCGCTCACCGTTCGAGTAGGTAGTCCTGAACGCGGCATAGGTTCCCGCCCCGGCCAGGTGGCTCTTGGCGCGCCGATAGAGCCCTTCCATATACGGCGGATCGAGCACCACACAGTCGATGCTCGTGTCTTTGTAGGGAAGTTTCCGGCAATCCACGCCAGTCTTGATGTCCGTAGCGCGCAGCTTGTATTTCGCTTTCGGCACGTGCTTCCAGAAGATGCCAGTGCCATGGGTCACATCGGCCACGATGGAGCCGGTCGGCACGTGGAGGCCGAGGATCAGAGGGAAGAGTTCCTCGTTCGACCCCACGCGCGCCGAGCATACGAGGTTGCTTGTCGCAACACCGTCAGGGGATTTCCGTTTGTGGCGAGACGACACCGCTGAGTAGAGCGGTAATTGCTGTTTCATCCGCAGCTGGGGCGAAGAAGATCCGCCAGGCTCCATACGCGATTCGTAACGCCGGCCGCCATCGCCGGTAGTGTGAGGTTCGAGGGGCTCCGCGTCATCCCCGTCCCAAACCGAGGCGTGACGCTTGTAGTGATTGGCCGAGGGCCGAGGCAATCTGCCGTTCCTGCGGGGGACGATCGCTGTGGGCGTGACGTCGGCGCTTGGGGCCACGGCCCTTGTCTTTACAGGTCGCTTGGTTCTAGGCATCCCGCTTGCGGCCCTTTCGTGTCTTCCGTGGTCTGTCCCAATACGGACTCTTACACTTCGGGCACACTCTCGGCGGCTGGTTCTTGGAGCGTGGCGCCCATTGGTGGTCGCATCGCTCGCAACGGTAGCCCAGTAGCGTCACCTGCGCCACACCTCATCGTATAGTATTTTACGTATTTGAAGTCAAGTAGCTTATTCGTGGTGCTTTATCTGTATTATGTACTCTCTCGTAATACCTGTTTGCGTGCAGTCTCCGGGATCTTCACCGGTTCTTGGCGCCACCCCCCAAGGACAGGGCGCTGTCCTTAGTTTTGCTCGATCACCCCAATTCCGCAGGGGTCCAAACGTGATCGGTCAGTCCTGCCGCCATCACGGGCGTGATTCCGAGCGAGCCGTGGATCCACTGTTTAAGCACAGTGCCCGGGCTTCGGTGATGGCTGCGGTGTTAGTGACCCGCGCAGCGGAGCCGCGCAAGAGGCTCATGCCGGGCTCACCCCGGGCAGCACGACCGTCACCGCCGTGCCGACGCCGGGCGCGCTCTCGAGGTACACCGTCCCGCCGTGGGCCTCGACGAGCGCCTTGACGACCGCGAGGCCGATGCCCGCGCCGCGCGCCGCCGGCACGGCGTCCGGCGCGCGGTAGTACGGCTCGAAGACCCGCCCGAGCGCCGCCGCGGGGATGCCGCGCCCCCGATCCTCGACCGCGAGCGCCACGCCCGCGCCGCGCCGGCGCGCGCGCACGCTCACGAGGCTGCCGGGAGGCGAATACTTCACCGCGTTGCCGACAAGGTTCGTCAGGACGCGCTCAAGGGCGTCGGGGTCCGCGTCGAGGGGCGGGAGGCCCGGCGGGCAGTCGACCTCGATCGGGTGGGCGGGCGCGGCGCGGCGCAGGACCTCGACAACGTCCGCGACGAGCGCGGGCACGTCCACCGTGGTCCGCCGGAGCGCGGGGGCGAGCCCCTGCTCGATGCGCGAGAGGTCGAGCAGGTCGCTCACGATCCGCCCGAGCCGTCGCGCCTCGCCGTGCATGATCCGGCCGAAGCGCGCGACCTCCTCGGGCGCGACGCGCCGCAGCGCGAGCAGCTCGCTGAAGCCCTGGAGCGCGGTGAGGGGCGTGCGCAGCTCGTGCGAGGCGATCGCGACGAACGCCGACTTGGCCCGGTCGATCTCCGCCAGGCGCGCGGTCGCGCCCGCGACCTTCTCGGCGAGCTCCTCCGCGAAGCGGCGCTGGCGGGCGGCGAGGCGGGCGTTCTCGAGCGCCACGCCGACGTGGGCGCCGAGCGCCTCGATCGCCGCGCGCTCCCCGCGGCCGAGCTCCCCCGCGCGCTCGACGGCGAGCGCGCCGATCACCGCGGCCTCCGCGACGAGCGGCGTCACGAAGGCGCGCCGCGGCCGCGGCCCGCCGCCCGCGTCGGCGACGAACAGCGGCCGGCCTGTCGCGAGGACCCGCGCGACGGCCGAGCCCGGCGCCACGCCCGCGCCGCCCGCGACCAGCGTGCCGGCGCCCTCGCGCGCGACGAGCGCGACGTCGGCGCCGAGGCGGCGGGCGAGCGCCGCGCGCAGGCGCCCGAGCGCCGCGTCGAGCGACGCCGCGCCGGCGACGGCGCGGCGAACCGCGACGAGGGCCTCGTAGCGGGCGACTTCGCGCCGCGCGCGCGTCGTGGCGGCGCCGACGAGCGTGCCGAAGGCCGCGAGCCCCGCGAGGCTCACGAGGCCCTCGATCGCCTCCGTGGTGAGCCCGGCGCGCTCGATCTCGGGGAGCACGACCGGCGCCATCAGGAGACCGGCTCCGGCCGCCGCGAAGCCACCGCCGAGGACGCCGAAGCGGAGCGCGGCGGCCGCCACGGGCACCAGGTAGGCGTGGCGCGCGAGCGCGGCGGGTCCGGCGTCGTCCAGGGCGACCAGCGCCGTGACGGCCGCGAGCGCGGCCGCCACGCCCGTGGCGACGGCGGGACCGGTGAGTGTCCGCACGGCGTCAGGGCGCGTCGAGCAGGCGCCAGGCCGCGAAGAACCCGAGCGCGCTCGCGAGCCCGGGGAGGAGGCTGCCCGAGCGCCGCAGGAGCCAGCAGTTCACCGCCCCCAGACAGGACAGGTAGAAGACCGCGCCGACCAGCAGCTCGACGCCCTTGGGCAGGAGCGGATCGACGAGGTAGCGGAGCACGTACGCGGCGGTGGAGACCGCCGCGGCGGCCGCGGCCGACCAACGGCGCTGGGCGCGGCCGAAGAGCGCGCCGCGGAAGAAGCACTCCGCCGCGAGGACGTTGGCGCCTGCGTCGTAGGCGAGCGCGCCCAGGAACTCCCCCGCCGGGCGCGCGGCGATCCCGACGCCGAGCGTGAGCGACGCCGAGACGAGGAGGTGCCCGCCGAGGAGCGCGCCGAGCGCGGCGCCCTCGGCCACGCGGCGCACCGGGACGCGGTCGCCGAGGCCGAGCGCCCCAAGCTGCCCGCGTGCCGCGAGCCGCGCGACCCAGAGCGGCGGCCCCGCGTACGCGACGAGCCCGAGCGGATGGCTCCGCGCGGCCAGCGCCGCCGGGGCCAGCAGCGAGACGACGACCGCGCCCGGGAGCGTCCGGCCGCCGAGCGCCCACGCGAGCGCCGTCGCGAGGAGCGCGCCGTGGCCCGCGGCGACGCCGGTGACGGCGAGCGCGGCGCCCGGGAGCCAGCCCCCGGCGACGAGGGCCGCGACGACGAGCGCGGCGCCCCCGAGGGCGGCGAGCAGCGCCGCGGGCGTGTCAGCGAGCAGGGGTGCCGGCCGCTCCGGGCAGGGCTGCTCGAGCGCCCACACGCGGCACCTCCTCCCGGAGCCCGCGCATCGTCTCGAGGAAGGCGACGACCACGTCGCCGTCGAGCGTGCCCCCGGCCTCGGCGTGCAGGTGCTCGGCGGCCGCCGCGGGCGTGAGCGCCGCGCGGTACGGCCGGTCCGAGGTGAGCGCGTCGTAGACGTCGGCGACGGCCACGACGCGCGCGCCGAGCGGGATCGCCGCGCCCGCGAGGCCGTCGGGATAACCGCTGCCGTCGAGGCGCTCGTGGTGATGGCGGATCGTGATCGCGCCCGCCGCGAAGAACTCGAACGGCGCGACGATCTGCGCCCCGATCACCGGGTGGCGCCGCATCTGCGCCCACTCGTCCGCCTCGAGGCCGGCCCGCTTGCGGAGCACGGCCTCGGGCACGCCGATCTTGCCGATGTCGTGCAGGAGCCCCGCCTGGCCGATCATCTCCGCCTCCTCGGGCGCGAGGCCGAGCGCGCGCGCGGCCTGGCGGCTCCACCGCCCCACCCGCTCGGAGTGGCCGCGCGTGTACGCGTCCTTGGCCTCGAGCGCGTTCGCGAGGCCGAGCAGCGACTGGTAGATCGCGCCCTGGACCTGGCGGTAGAGACGGCGCACGTCCTCGGCGTAGCGCAGCGTCTGCTGGTAGGAGGCGTTGAGCCGCCGGTAGGCCATCGCGAGGTCGTCGGCGGGCACCGCGGCTAGCCCGCGTGCCAGCCCGCCGCGCACGGGAGCAGCGACTCGACGAGCGAGAGCAGCCGGACGGGTGAGAAGGGCTTGGTCAGGTACTGGTCCGCGCCGGCGGCCAAGCCGCGCTGCACGTCGGCCTCCTGCGCGGCGGCCGTCAGCATGACGATCTTCGTCGCGGCGAGGTCCGGCTCCCGCCTGAGCTCGGCGCAGACCTCGAAGCCGCTCCGGTCCGGCAGCCCCACGTCGAGCAGCAACAGGTCGGGCCGCAGGGCGCCTGCCAGCAGCAGCGCGGTCGCCCCGTCCTCGGCCGCGAGCACGCGCACGCGGGCGTCCTCCAGGGTCGCGCGCACCAGCTCCACGACGTGCGGCTCGTCGTCCGCAATCAGCACGGTCAGCATGGGCGGTACACGTCGCAAACCCGGTGCCAGGACGAACGTGCCCTCCGGCGCGGACTTAGCGCCCTCGGGCGGGCGCGGCTGCTCAGCCGGCCGTGCGGGGTGCCCCCGCCACTGGGCAGTGCGGGGTGGGCGGCGGCGGGGTGGGCGCCAGCCTGGCGGGGCGCCGGCTCAGCCGCCGCGGCCGGCGGTCTGGAGTCGGGTGAGGGCGCGGGCCAGGGCGGCGGCCGCCCGCGCATAGTCGATCTCGTCCTGCGCGCGGCCCGACAGACGCCGCTCGGCCCGCTCCCTCGCGCGCTCGGCGCGGGCGCGGTCGATCTCCGCCGGCCGCTCCGCGGCGTCGGCGAGGACGATCACCTTGTCGTTGCGGACCTCGGCGAAGCCGCCCGACACGGCGAGGTAGTGCTCCTCGCGTCCCGTGCGATACATCACCTCGCCGATCCCGAGGGTCGTGAGGAACGGCGCGTGCCCCGGCAGCACGCCGAAGTAGCCCTGGATCCCCGGCGCCACCACCTCGTCCACCGCCTCGGAGACGGCCAGGCGCGTCGGCGTGGCGATCTCGAGCTGGAGCCCGTCGGCCACTCAGGCGGCCTCGCGGAGCTGCTTGGCCTTGTCGAGGACCTCGCCGATGTCGCCGACCATGTAGAAGGCCTGCTCCGGCAGGTCGTCGTGCTTGCCCTCGATGATCTCCTTGAAGCTCTTCACGGTGTCGGCGAGCTTCACGTAGCGCCCCTTCTGCCCGGTGAACGCCTCGGCGACGTGGAAGGGCTGCGAGAGGAAGCGCTGGATCTTCCGCGCGCGGGCGACCGCCAGCTTGTCCTCGTCCGCGAGCTCCTCCATGCCGAGGATCGCAATGATGTCCTGCAGGTCGCGGTAGCGCTGCAGGATCGATTGCACCGTGCGCGCCGTCTGGTAGTGCTCCTGCCCGAGGATGTTCGGGTCGAGGATGCGCGACGTCGACGCCAGCGGATCCACGGCCGGATAGATGCCGAGCTCGGCGATCTGTCGCGAGAGCACGGTCGTCGCGTCGAGGTGAGCGAAGGCCGTGGCCGGCGCCGGGTCGGTGATGTCGTCGGCCGGGACGTAGATCGCCTGCACGGAGGTGATCGAGCCCTTCCTGGTGGACGTGATCCGCTCCTGGAGCGCGCCCATCTCGGTCGCGAGCGTCGGCTGGTAGCCGACCGCGGAGGGCATGCGGCCAAGGAGCGCCGAAACTTCGGAACCCGCCTGCGTAAACCTGAAAATGTTATCGATGAACAGCAGAACGTCCTGGCCTTCTTCATCCCGGAAGTACTCCGCGGCGGTGACGCCCGTGAGGCCGACGCGCAGGCGCGACCCGGGCGGCTCGGTCATCTGGCCGAAGATCAGCGCCGTCTTCTCGATGACGCCCGACTCCTTCATCTCGTGGTACAGATCATTGCCCTCGCGCGTCCTCTCTCCTACTCCGGCGAAGACCGAGATTCCTCCGTGCTGTTTCGCGATGTTGTTGATCAGCTCCATCACGATGACGGTCTTGCCGACGCCGGCGCCGCCGAAGAGCCCCGTCTTGCCGCCCTTGGTGTAGGGCGCCAGCAGGTCCACGACCTTGATCCCCGTCTCGAACATCTCGACCTTGGTGGACTGGTCCTCGAAGGGCGGCGCCGGCCGGTGGATCGGGTACGTCTTCTTCGCGTGGATCGCGGGCCCCTTGTCCACGGGCTCGCCGATGATGTTGAGGATGCGGCCGAGCGTCTCGCGGCCGACCGGGATCGAGATCGGGCCGCCCGTGTCGGTCACCGCCATGCCGCGCCGGAGCCCGTCGGTCGCCGCCATGGCCACCGTGCGCACCGTGCTCTCGCCGAGGTGCTGGGCGACCTCGAGCACGAGCTTCGTCGAGTAGGAGAAGATGTCCTTGTTCTCGACGCCGGCCACCTCGAGCGCGTTGAAGATGGCGGGCAGCCGCCCGGGCTCGAACTCGACGTCGACGACGGGCCCGATGACCTGAACGATCTTCCCCTGGCTCATGCCTCCGCTCCTTGCTTGAGCGCCTCGGCGCCGCCCACGATGTCGAGCAGCTCCTTGGTGATCTTCTCCTGGCGCGCCTTGTTGTACTGGATCGTCAGCAGCCCGATCATCTCCTTCGCGTTCTTCGTCGCCGCCTCCATGGCCGTCATGCGCGCGCCGTACTCGCCCGCGAGCGACTCCATGAGTGCGCGGAACACCTGCGTCCGCACGTGGCGCGGCAGCAGGTCGCCGAGGATCGCCGCGGGGCCGGGCTCGTAGATGTAGTCCACCGCCGCCCCCTCCCCCGCACCGCCGCCGGCCTCGGCTCGCGGGATCGGCAGGAGCTGCTCGCGGACGGGGCGCTGGACCGCTACCGAGCGGAACTCGTTGTAGAACAGGTGGACCTCGTCCACCTCGCCCGCGAGGTACTGCGCCATGAACGCGTCGGCCAACTCGCTCGCGTGGCCGTACGCGAGCCGGTCCCAGAAGCCCAGCATCTCGCGCTTGAGCGTGTAGCCGCGCCGGCGGAAGAAGTCGCGGCCCTTGCGCCCGACGACCACCAGCGTGACGTCCGGGGCGCTCGACTGCCGGATGAACTCGACGGAGCGCCGCACCACGTTCGCGTTGAACGCGCCCGCGAGGCCGCGATCGGCCGTGATCACGACGATCTGCCGCCTCGGCCCCTCGCGCCGCGCGAGCAGCGGGTGCCGCACCTCGTCGCCCGTGTCGGAGCCGCCCACCAGGTTGCCGAGCAGCTCCGCCATCTTGCCCGCGTACGGTCGCGCCGCGAGGACCCGCTCCTGGGCGCGCCGCAGCTTGGCCGCGGCGACGAGCTTCATCGCGCGGGTGATCTTCTGCGTGGACTCGACGGACCGGATCCGCCGTCGGATGTCGCGGGGAGTCGCCATGCGCCGGAGATCCTACGCGGCCCGGATGCCCTTGGCCGCGGCGAACTCCGCCTTCGCGTCGCCGACGGCCTTCGTGAGCGCCTCCCGCAGCGCGTCGCCGATCTCTTTCTTGTCGCGCAGCTCCCCGAGGATCTGGGGCGCCTTGCGCTCGAGCCAGGCGTGGAAGTGCGTCTCGAACTCGCGCACCGCGTCCACCGGCAGGTCGTCGAGCAGGCCCTGCGCGCCGGCGAAGAGGATCGCCACCTGCTTCTCGATCGGCAGCGGCGCGTACTGGCCCTGCTTGAGGATCTCGACCATGCGCTGGCCGCGCGCGAGCTGGAGCTGGGTGGCGCGGTCGAGGTCGCTCCCGAACTGCGCGAAGGCGGCCAGCTCGCGGAACTGGGCGAGGTCGAGCCGCAGCTTGCCCGCGACCTGGCGCATCGCCTTGACCTGCGCCGAGCCGCCCACCCGCGAGACCGACAGGCCCACGTTCACGGCCGGCCGCACGCCGCCGTAGAAGAGGTCCGACTCGAGGTAGATCTGGCCGTCGGTGATCGAGATGACGTTGGTCGGGATGTACGCCGACACGTCGCCGAGCTGGGTCTCGATGATCGGCAGCGCCGTCAGCGAGCCGCCGCCGAGCTGGTCGTTCAGCTTCGCCGCCCGCTCGAGGAGGCGCGAGTGCAGGTAGAACACGTCGCCCGGGTACGCCTCGCGGCCGGGCGGGCGGCGGAGCAGCAGCGAGAGCTGCCGGTAGGCGGCGGCGTGCTTGGAGAGGTCGTCGTAGATGCAGAGCGCGTGACGCCTCGAGTCGCGGAAGTACTCCCCCATCGTGACGCCCGCGTACGGCGCGATGTACTGCAGCGGCGCCGGCTCGGACGCCGAGGCCACGATCACCGTCGTGAAGGCCATCGCCCCCGAGTCCTCGAGGACCTTGACGACCTGCGCCACGGTCGACCGTTTCTGGCCGATCGCGACGTAGAAGCAGTACACGTCCTGGCCCTTCTGGTTGATGATCGTGTCCACGCCGATCGCCGTCTTGCCGGTGCCGCGGTCGCCGATGATCAGCTCGCGCTGGCCGCGGCCGATCGGGATCATCGAGTCGATCGCCTTGAGTCCCGTCTGCAGCGGCTCCTTGACCGACCGGCGGTCGACCACCCCGGGCGCGTAGCGCTCGATCGGGCGGAACTCCCTGGCGTCGATCGGGCCCTTGCCGTCCACCGGCTGCCCGAGGGCGTTCACGACGCGCCCCACGAGCGCCTCGCCGACCGGCACCTCCGCGATGCGGTTCGTGCGCTTGACGACGTCGCCCTCCTTGATCGCCCGGTCCTCGCCGAGGAGCACGGCGCCCACCTGGTCCCGCTCGAGGTTGAGCACCATCCCCACGACGTCGCCGGGGAACTGGAGGAGCTCGCCCGCCATCGCCTGCTCGAGCCCGTAGACGCGCGCGATGCCGTCGCCGACCTCGATGACGCGGCCGACCTCCTGGACGTCGACCGTCGCCTCGAAGCCCGCAAGCTGGCGCTTGATGATCTCGCTGATCTCCCCGGCCTTGATCATTCGTGCCGTCTCCTATTGAACAGGGCACGGGCACCCGGGCTTCGCCACGCCCGTGCCCCGCCGCAACCTCGTCCGGTGCTCCCTCACCTGCTCGACCCGAGCCGCGACCGCCCTGTCGCCACGCCCGTGCTCGACGCCTAGCCTCTCGCGAGGCGCTCGCGCACCCGCGCGAGCTGGCCGTCCAGACTCCCGTCCACCAGAAGGCTGCCGATCTCGGCGACGAAGCCGCCGAGCAGCCCTCGGTCCACGACCTCCTCGAGCACGACCTGCTTGCCGTCGAGCGCCGCGCCGAGCCGGCGCGCGAGCGCGGCGCGCCCCTCGTCGCCGAGCGCGACCGCGACGCGCACGCGCGCGCGCGCGCGTCCCGCCGCCTCGTCGGCCAGGTCGCGGTACGCGGCGAGGATCGTCCCCAGGTGCCCCGCGCGCCCGTGCGCCGCGACGAGCGCCAGGAAGTCGCGCGTGAGAGCCGAGACCGCGAGCTGCCGCGCCACCTCGGCGGCGGCGTCCCGCTTGGCGCCCGCGGGCACCCACGGTCGCGCCAGGAGCGCCGCGAGCTCTGGCTCGCGGTCGAGCAGCTCGGCCGCCGCCCCGAGCTCGCGCGCGACCACCTCGCCCTGACCGCGCTCGCGCGCCAGCGCGAAGAGCGCCCTGGCGTACGAGCGCGCGACGCCCGGGGCCGCGCGCATCTAGCCGCCGACCTTCGCGATCGCCTCGGCGACGATCCGGCGGTGATCCTCGTCGCGCAGGCTGCGTCGCACGAGCTTCTCGGCGACCGTCGTCGCGAGGTCGGCGACCTCACGACGCAGCTCCTCGCGCGCCCGCCGGACCTCGCCCTCGAGCTGGACCTTGGTGTCCTCGACGAGCTTGCGCGCCTGGGCCTGCGCGGCCTCGGTCTGCCTGCGCGCCTCCTCGGCCGCCTCCCGGAGCGCCTGCTCGCGGATCTGGGCGGCCTCCGCGTGGGCCGCGCGCAGCCGCGCCTCGTTCTCCTCCTGCTGCCGCGCGGCCTCGGCCCGCGCGGCCTGCGCCTCCTCGAGCGACTTCTTGATGGCGGCCGTGCGCTCCTCCATCTTCGTGAGGAACGGCCGGTAGAGGAGCTTCGTCAGGATCACGAGCAGGACGACGAAGTTGAGCATCTGCACGGAGAGCGCGCGCCAGTCGAGGTTGATCAGGCCGCCGCCGCCCTCGGACGCCCACGCCGGGCCCGGCGCCAGCACGGCGACGGCGCACAAGAGCCCGCCCATCCAGTCGCGCACACGCAGGTACATGCCGAGGTCTCCTCGATCCCGAACAGAGCGCAGAAGGTTTGTGAAAACTATCACGCGACAACGCCCGGCGTCAAGCGCTCCGGGCCCGCGATGACGCCTCCGCCGATCACCACCGCACCCCGGTAGAAGACGACCGACTGGCCTGGCGCCACGGCGCGCTGCGGCTCGTCGAAGACGATCTCGGCGCCGCCGGCCTCGAGCGCCCGCACGGTCGCGGGCGCCGGCGTCTGCGTGTGTCGGATCTTTGCCTCCACCCGCAACGGCTCGGCCGGCGGCGCACAGGCGATGAAGTTCGCGGGCCGCGCGAGCAGCCGGGCGCGCGCGAGGGCCTCCACCTCGCCGACCACCACCGCGTCGCGCGCGCCGTCCAGGTCCACGACGTAGAGCGCCCGGCCCGCCGCGAGGCCGAGGCCGCGACGCTGGCCGATCGTGTAGCCGGCGACGCCCTCGTGCCGACCGAGCTCGCGTCCCTCACGGTCCACGATGGGTCCGGGCCGGAAGACCGCCGCATCGCGCCGCCGGAGAAAGCCGCGGTAGTCGTCGTCGGGCACGAAGCAGATCTCCTGGCTCTCGGGCTTGTCGGCGGTGACGAGGCCGAGCCGCCGCGCGTGGGCCCGCACCTCGGCCTTGGTGAGCGCGCCGACCGGGAAGCGCGCCCCGGCGAGCTGCGCCTGGTCGAGCGGCCAGAGGAAGTCGGTCTGGTCCTTCCGGGCGTCGACGGCACGCAGGAGGAGCCAGCGGCCCGTCGTCGCGTCGCGCGCGACGCGCGCGTAGTGGCCGGTGGCGACGGCGACCGCATCCCAGGCGCGGGCGCGCGCGAGCAGCGAGCCGAACTTGAGGTCGCTGTTGCAGGCCACGCACGGCACCGGCGTCCGCCCCGCGCGGTACTCGTCGACGAAGCGGCCGACGACGGCGCGCTCGAACTCCGCCTCCATGTCGAGCACGTAGTACGGGATGCCGAGCCTCCGCGCGACGCGGCGCGCGTCGTCCACGGCCTGCGTGCCGCAGCAGACGCCGAAGCGCCGCTCCGGCTCCCCGGGCTCCCGCCAGGGCCACACGCGCATGGTGACGCCCACGACGTCGTAGCCCTGCTCGACGAGCAGCGCGGCGGCGACGGAGGAGTCCACGCCCCCGCTCATTCCGACGACGATGCGCTCGGCCATCTCCGCCTCTCTTCGCCCTGCCCGCCCTTCCCGTTCGCGCGCCTCACCGCCGCGGCGGCGGGTCGGCTCGCCCTTCAGTGTCGCGCGCGGAGCAAGTCGGCAAGCCGCTCCAGCTCGTCGGCGGTGGCGTACACGATCTCGATCTTGCCGCGCCGCTCGTTGCCCGTGATCCGCACGCGCGTCATGAGCGCGCCTTGGAGCGCCTCCTCGAGCGCGACCAGCTCCGCCGAGCGGCGCCGGCCCTTGCGCGGCGCGGCCGCGCGCTTTCGCCTAAGCTCCTCGGTGCCGCGGATCGTGTCCTCGGTCGCGCGCACCGACCAGTCGTGGGCGAGGATCTCGTCACGCAGCTTGAGCTGGTCGGCCGCGCCGGGCAGCGAGAGCAGCGCGCGGGCGTGGCCCATCGTGAGGCGGCCGGCCCGGAGATCGGCCTGGATCGCGTCCGGCAGCCTCAGCAGGCGCAGGCAGTTCGCGATGGAGCTCCGGTCCTTGCCGATCCGTTGGGCCAGCTCCTCCTGCGTCCAGCCGAACTGGCCGAGCAGGCGCTGGTAGGCCTCGGCCTCCTCCATCGGGTTGAGGTCCTCGCGGAGCAGGTTCTCGACGAGCGCGAGCTCGAGGCTCTGGGCGTCCGTGGCCTCGCGCACGAGGGCCGGGATCCGGTCGAGCCCGGCCAGGCGCGCCGCGCGCCAGCGGCGCTCGCCGGCGATGAGCTGATAGCCCATGCCCTGGCGGCGCACGATCACGGGCTGGATCACCCCGGAGGCTCTAATCGAGGCGGCTAGCTCGTTCAAAGTATTAGAATCAAAGGCTTTCCTGGGCTGGTTCGGGCTGACCGCGATCTGGCCAACGGGGATCTCGACGAGGGAGTCTTGCCCCTCGCTCGGCGTTGAGGAAAGCAGGGCGCCCAGACCGCGACCGAGCCCTCGCTTATTCATGAGTCAAGACCTCCCGCGTGAGTTCGAGGTACGCGAGCGAGCCGCTCGACTTGAGGTCGTGGAGCATCACCGGCCTGCCGTAACTCGGGGCCTCCGTGAGGCGCACGTTGCGGGGGATGACGGTATCGAAGATCTGACCCGGGAAGTAGCGGTGGACCTCGTCGCGGATCTGGAGCGCGAGGCTCGTTCGGCCGTCGAACATCGTCAGCACGATGCCCTCGATCTCGAGTCCCGGGTTCAGGCGCTCGCGCACGAGCTTCACGGTCTTGAGCAGGTAAGTGAGCCCCTCGAGGGCGTAAAACTCGCACTGCAGAGGCACGAGGACCCGGTCGGCGGCCACCAGAGCGTTGATTGTCAGGAGGCCGAGCGACGGCGGGCAATCGATGATCACCCAGTCATAGGCCTTGGCGGGCGATTCGAGCGCAAGCTTCAACCGCCGCTCGCGCTGCTCGAGCCCCACGAGCTCGATCTCGGCGCCCACCAGGTCGATGTCTGAGGGCAAGAGTCTCAGGTGGGTCAGCGCTGTCTCCCGGATCGCCTTCTCGGCTGGTTCGCCGCCCAGGAGCACGTGATAGACGGTGGGATAGAGACCTGTCTTCTGGACTCCAAGGCCCGTCGTGGCGTTGCCCTGGGGGTCGAGATCGACCAGCAGGGTAGGGCGCTCGGCGAGCGCCAGGCCGGCTGCAACGTTCACCGCGGTCGTGGTCTTGCCCACCCCGCCCTTCTGGTTCACGACCGCCAACGTTCTGGTCACTCGAGCGCCAAGCCCCCCAACCCCACTGGATGTTCCACGAGAAACAGACCGCCAATCAAATGCTGAGCGTCGCGGTGTTCCACGACCAACACATTCTTCACCCGGACCTACGCCCCGCGTCAAGCTCCGCGGTAGACCGCGAATCTACGCGGGCGCCCGGCCTCGGCCCCCTCGACGCTGACCCACTCGCCCATACGGAGGTCCTGCGGGGTCGGGGGCCCCGACGCCACCACGACGCCGCCAGCCCTGGTCAGTCTGGCCGCAAGCGGGAACATTTCGCTCACCTCGCCCGCGCAGCGCATCACGACGGCGTCGAAGCGCCCCGCGAGCTCGGCGAGGTGATCTTCGGCTCTGCCGCCGACCACCCGGGTCCCGCTGAGCCCGAGATCCCGCACCGCCGTCGAGAGGAACGAGGCGCGACGCCGGCGGGACTCGACGAGCACGAGCTGGATCGCCGGCCTCACAAGCTTGATCGGGATCCCAGGGATGCCGGCGCCTGACCCCAGATCAAGGAGCGTCGTAATCCCGGGGGGCAGCACTCGCAGGAACAGGAGGCTGTCCAGGAACAGGTTCTCGACGATCCACCGCGGCTCGCTGGAGCCGACCAGCCGGTGGGTTCTCTGCCATTCTAGCAATAAATCCAGGTACTTGGAAAACAGGTCTCGCTCGCCGCGGCTCAGAGGGCGCCCGAGAATGCCGGGCGCAGCGCGCGCGAGGGCCTCGAGGGGCTCAGGCGCGGCCGGCGTCCTTCACCTCGCGCGCCGCCCGAGCCCGGGCGGGCCGCTCCATGAGCTTCTGCTGGGCGATCTGGAGGATGTTCGACACGGTCCAGTAGAGCACCAGACCGGAGGGCAGGTTCAGGAACATGAACGTGAACACGATCGGCATCAGCAGCATCATCTTCGCCTGCCGTGGGTCGCCCACCGCGGGCTGCATCTTCTGCTGGACGAACATCGTGACGCCCATGAGGAGCGGCAGGACGTAGGTCGGGTCGTACGCGGCGAGGTCGCAGATCCACAGGTCCTTGCCGAACGCGCGCGCGAAGCACAGGAAGCCCGCGTTCTGCAGCTCCACCGAGACCGAGAGCGCGAGGTAGAGCGCGTAGAAGATCGGCACCTGCGCGACCATCGGCAGGCAGCCGCCCGCAGGATTCACCTTGTACTTGCGGTAGAGCTCGAGCGTCTCGCGCTGCAGGCGCTGCGGATCCTTCTGATGCTTGGCGCGGAGCGCGTTGATCTGCGGCTGGAGCGCCTGCATCGCCTTCATGGACCGCAGGCTCTTGACCGTCAGCGGATAGAAGAGGACCTTCGACACGAGGGTCAGCAGGATGATCGCAATGCCGTAGTTGCCGACGTAGTCGTACACCCAGTTCATCAGCAGCAGGATCGGAACGCCGATCCACTCCATCGGCAGCCCGCCCCAGCCGCGCGGGATCGGGAAGCCGCCGAAGTTGATCGTGGCCTCAAGCCCCTCGGCGCGGAGCCGCGCGTACTCCTTGGGGCCGGCGTAGACGAGCACGCGGCCTTCCCAGGCCCCGCCCGGCGCGATCGTCGGCGTCGCGCGCAGGGCGATGCGCGCGCGGCCCGCCGGGGCCGTGCCGTCGTTCTTCGCCTCCGCCGGCTTGTCCTCGCCCGCGGCGATCAGCTTGAAGCCGGGCGTCTTCGGCACGAGCGCCGCGACGTACCAGACGCTGCCCATGGCGACCCATTCGCCGTCGGCGCTCTGGCTGCCGAGCTTGCCGAGATCCTCGAGCCGCGTGACGCTGCCGCCCGCCTGCCAGACGATCTCCGTCGGGTGCTGGCCCTGAAACTTCTCCGGCTTCGTCCCCCAGCTCGCCCGCGTCGCCCACGGCAGCTCGACGCCCACGGCCCGCGCGCTCGGCCCCGCGTTCTCGACCCGCAGCGCGACGCCGATCGTGTAGCCGTCCGGGTGGAACTCGAGCGTCTCGCGCACCCGAAGGCCCCCGGTCTCGCCGGCGAGCACCAGGCTCCCGGCCTTCCCGGCGCCGAGGGTGAGCGTCTCCGCGCTGAGGGTCATGGCCACGGGCTCGCCCGCGGCGCCGGCATCGCCGACCACGAGCCCCGCCGGCCCCAGGTCGCCCACGATGACCAGGGGCTTCTCTCCCCGGTAGTTGAGGATCATCTCCTGGAGCTTGCCGCCCTCACTCGACACGACCGCCCGGTAGAGGGGGGTCTCCACGGTCGCGAGCCTCTGCGGGGGGCGGGGCGCGGCCGGGCGCGGCGCGCCGGCCGGCCCGGGCGTGGCGGCCACCGGGGGCGACGGGGCGGCCGGGGCGGGCGCCGGCGGGGGCGCGGGAGCCTCCCGCGTGGGCGTAGGCGCCGCCGCCTTCTGGGGGGGCGGCGAGGGGAAGAAGCGGTCCATCACCCAGAAATTGAGGGCCAGGAGGCCCATGGCGATCACCATCGCGAGCAGCGTGCGTCGTTCCATCATGGGGCTCGCCGCTCCCTGGCCGGCGGCGGGTCGTACCCTCCCGGGTGAAATGGCTGGCAGCGCGTGAGCCGCCGCACGGCGAGCCACGCGCCGCGCGCCAGGCCGTGCTCGGCGAGTGCCCGGCGCGCGTACTCCGAGCAGGTCGGCGCGAAGCGGCAGGCGGGCGGCAGCCAGGGGGAGACGAGCCGCTGGTAGACAGCCACGGCCCCCACGGCCACGCGCGCCGCGCGCGTCATGCCGGCCTCGCGGCGATCGTCGCCAGCGCCGCGCGCAATTCGGCGACGAGCGCGGCGAACCGCGCGCGCAGCGCTCCGGGCCGCCCAACGATCACGAGGTCCACGCCCGGCGGGGCCGCGTCGCGCGCCGCGCGATACGCCTCGCGCAGACGCCGCCGGACGCGGTTCCTCGCCACCGCGCCGCGGACCTGCCGGCTCACGGCGAAGCCCGCACGACGCGGCACGACCGTTTCACGCCAGAGCACGATCATCGACGGCCGGTCAATTCGTTTGCCCCGCTGGAAGAGCGCCTGGAAGTCGGCGCTGGTGGTCAACCGCTCGTGTCGAGGAAGGCCGCCTGTCAGACGGTCAGCCGTCTCCGCCCCTTCGCGCGCCGGCGCGCGAGCACCTTCCGCCCGCCCTTCGTCTTCATCCGCTTCCGGAAGCCATGCGTCTTCTTCCGGCGCCGCACGTTCGGCTGAAACGTCCGCTTCATGAACGAGGCTCCCCCTTACGATCGTCGAACCGCAATAGTGTAGACAGCGCCTCAGAGGGAGTCAACTCGCGAACGTCCTTGCGGCGCCGTTCGCCGTCGTGCTAGAGTCCGCCATCCATCGAGCCACTGAACCAGCGGTGAGGTGTTTTGTCCCGATGTGCGCGCGCTTCAGCGCGGATGCTCCGATCAAACAAGGGGTCTTGAGCTATCCACACCTGTGGATAACCCTGTGTGTAAGTGGGGTCTGGGCCTGTGCTGGATAGCCTTTGGACTCGGCTCGTCGACTCGGTGGCCCGCAAGCTCCCCGCCGCCGTGGTGGAGAACTGGTTTCGCCCCTGTCGGCTGCTCGCCGTCGAGGGCGATCACCTCCGCATCGCCGCGCCGAACCCGTTCACCCGCGACTGGCTGGCCCAGCACCACCTGGACGCGCTGCAGCAGGCCGCCCAGGAGTGCCTCGGCGGCCACCCGCGCGTGTCCCTCGTGGTCGACGAGACGCTCGCCGCGCCCGCCCCGGCCCGGCCCCGGCCCGCGGGAGGTGGTGGCTCCGTCGAGGGTCTGAACCCCCGCTACACGTTCGACACGTTCGTCGTCGGCTCGTCCAACCAGTTCGCCCAGGCCGCCTGCCAGGCGGTCGCCGAGCTGCCGTCGCGCGCCTACAACCCGCTCTTCATCTACGGCGGCGTCGGTCTGGGCAAGACGCACCTGCTCCATGCCGTCGGCCACCAGACGGTCCGCCTCTTCCCGGGCATGTCGGTCGTCTACCTGTCCTCGGAGCGGTTCACGAACGAGCTGATCAACGCGATCCGCTACGACCGCACCGCCGAGTTCCGCGCGCGCTACCGGACCATCGATCTCCTGCTGATCGACGACATCCAGTTCATCTCGGGCAAGGAGCGGACGCAGGAGGAGTTCTTCCACACGTTCAACGACCTCTACGAGTCACGCAAGCAGATCATCGTCTCGAGCGACTGCTCGCCCAAGGACATCCCCGAGATCGAGGAGCGCCTCCGGTCGCGGTTCGAGTGGGGGCTGATCGCGGACATCCAGCCGCCCGACTTCGAGACGCGCGTCGCGATCCTCAAGAAGAAGGCGGCGGTCGAGCGGGTGCTCCTGGGCGACGACGTCGCCTACCTGATCGCGAGCCGGGTCAAGTCGAACATCCGCGAGCTCGAGGGCTCGCTGACCAGGATGATCGCCTTCTGCGCCCTCACGGGGCGGGAGATGTCCGTGGACCTCGCGCAGGAGGTCCTCGGCGAGCTCTGGGGCGAGGAAGAGAAGATCATCACGATCGACCAGATCCAGCGGAAGGTCTCGGAGTTCTTCAGCATCAAGCTCTCGGATCTCAAGGCGAAGACCCGGACCCGCGCGATCGCCTTCCCGCGCCAGATCGCGATGTACCTCGCCCGCCAGCTCACCCACGCCTCCCTCTCCGAGGTCGGCCGGGCCTTCGGCGGGAAGGACCACACCACAGTCCTGCACGCGGTGGATAAGGTGCAGACGCTGCTCCAGGAAGACCCCAAACTCCGCAAGACCGTGGACTCGCTTATCCAGGGCATCACCCTGTGATCCACCGCGCCCTCCGCGGCCTCCACACCGTTATCCCCGCTGCGTCCCTGCTCCGCGCGCCGTGCCGGCGCACACTTGGCTCGATTTCACGCCGTCCACACCACTCGACGACTCCTACGTCTACGGTGTTGTTCTTCTCTTTCCCCCACCACGGAGAACTGCATGGAAGTCGTGCTTGACCGCGACCCGTTCCTCAGGGGCCTGCAGATGGTGCAGAACATCGTCGAACCGCGCCAGACGCTGCCGATCCTGGCGAACGTGCTCCTCGAGGCGGAGGGCGAGACCGTCCGGCTGACGGCCACCGACCTCGAGGTCGGGGCCCGGGTGGCCGTGCCCGCCAGGGTCGCCTCGCCCGGCGCGATCACCGTCTCCGCGCGCAAGCTTGCAGAGATCGTCAAGGAGCTGTCGGCGGCCGCGGTGGCCCTGCGGGTCGGTGAGAACGCGACGGTGAGCCTCCGCTGCGGCGGCGCCACGTACAAGCTGGTCGGCCTGGCGCCGGACGACTTTCCGCCGGTCGTGCCCGCCACGCCGGCGTCGTGGGTCACGCTGGACGCGCGGACCCTGCGGGACATGCTGGCGCAGACGAAGTTCGCCGTGTCCCACGACGAGACGCGCTACGCGCTAAATGGCGTGCTCTTCACCCTCCAGGGGAAGGACGTTCGTCTGGTGGCGACCGACGGCCACCGGCTCGCGATCTCGACGCGGAGTCTCGGCACCGGGGTGGGCGGCGCGAGCGGGATCGTGCCGCGCAAGGCGGTGAACGAGATCGAGCGCGTGCTGGGCACGGGCGAGGACGTGCAGATCGCTATCACGGACAACCAATTCGTGCTCCAGATGCCGAACTTCGTCATGACGGCTCGGCTGATCGAGGGGCAGTTCCCGAACTACGAGGCGGTCGTCCCGAAGAATCATCCCGGCAGGCTGGTCATCGGCCGTCAGGCGCTCGCCGCAGCGCTCCGGCGCGTCGCCGTGATGGCCGAGGAGCGGAACAAGCCGGTCAAGCTCACCCTCGCGCCGGCGACGCTCAGGCTGTCCGCCGCGAGCCAGGAGCTTGGCGAGGCGGAGGAGACGCTCGAGGTCGAGTACGCGGGCGAGGAGCTCAGCATCGGCTTCAACTCCCGCTACATCCTGGACGCGATCTCGGCCGTCGAGAAGGAGCAGATCGTCTTCGAGTTCAAGGATTCGCTGAGCCCCGGAGTGATTAAAACAGTCGAGGACGAGGGCTACTGCTGTGTTATAATGCCTATGCGTATTTAGGAGCACATTTCGCCTTTAAAAACAGGAGCTTAGCTGGGTGAAGGTGGTCTGGGTGGGGCTGTTGGAAATACGCAGCTATCGCACCCTCACGCTTCACCCGGAACCCCGGCTGAACGTCCTCCTCGGGCCCAACGCGCAGGGTAAGACCAACCTCCTCGAGGCCCTCGGTTTCCTGGTCACCGGTCGCTCGTTCCGGACCTCGCGGATCGCCGAGGTCCCCCGCTGGGGCGCCGAGGCGGCGGCCATTACCGGCGAGTTGGCGCGGGTCGAGGCCGCCGGCGAGAGCCGCCGAACGGTGCGGCGCGCGCTCGTGCGGGGCGACGACGGGAGCTGGCAGGCCACCGGCGAGGGCGCGCCCGAGTGGGCGCGCGCGATCGCGTTCGGCTGGCAGGATCTCGAGATCGTCAACGGCGCCCCCGGCGCGCGCCGGGGCTTCATCGACGGCTTCGCCGCGCGGCTCTATCCGACGCACGCGGCGACGCTCGTGCGCTACCGGCAGATCCTCGCGCGGCGCAACCGGGTCCTCGCGGCGCACCGGCACGAGCCCGGGCTCGCCGCGCGGCTCGAGCCGTGGAGCGAGCAGATCGCGACGGTTGGCATGGAGCTGATCGCGCGGCGCCGACGCGCGGTGGCGGCGCTGCAGACGGAGTTGGCGCGCGTCTGGGGCGCGCTCGCGGCGGGACACGCGAAGGTCGAGGTCCGCTACCGGACCGCGCTCGGCGAGGCGGCCGAGCCCGCGGCCCTCCTCGAGGCGCTCGCGCGCGCGCGGGCGCGGGAGGCGCGGCTCGGCCAGACGCTCGTCGGCCCGCACCGCGACGACCTGGCGATCGAGATCGACGGCGCGGACGCGCGGACGTTCGGCTCGCGCGGGCAGCAGCGGCTGGTCGCGCTCGGGCTGCGCCTGGCGGAGGTGCTGCCGGTGACCGAGGCCGCGGGGACCGCGCCGG
>Ga0209211_10004793_pt1 | contig 20741 bp, 16 predicted proteins | sample RifGroA2_FD_183992 | JGI IMG/M metagenome (GOLD analysis project Ga0209211, IMG submission 183992) | Groundwater microbial communities from Rifle, Colorado, USA - Groundwater A2 (SPAdes) (version 2) | ecosystem: Environmental > Aquatic > Deep subsurface > Groundwater | place: Rifle, Colorado...
CTTTACAAAAAAAAATTAATGTCAAAAGTTATAATAGGAAGTAATAATTATTTAAGAATAAATTTATCTGTATTTATATTTCTTTTTATGATTCTGATTTTGAACACATCGAAATTTGCAAAATCACAGGAAATATGGAGTCTCACAAAATGTATCAATTACGCTTTAGAAAATAATATTGACCTAAATATTATGAATAATGAGGTGTCGAAGCAAAAAATAACCTTTTTAGAAAGCAAAGCAAAGCTACTTCCAGACTTAAATCTTGGTAGTGTTATTAATTCAAATTTTGGAAGAAATATTGATGGCAGCACAAATAATATTACTTATAATCAAACAATTACAAACAATTATTGGATAAATTCTTCGGTTAATATTTTTCAAGGACTTGTTAAACAAAATACTATACGATATAATAAACTTTTGCTTTCGGCTACAAATGAAGAAGCAATGGTAGTAAAAAACAAACTTTACATGAGTGTAATAACAGCATATTACACAGCTATTTATTGCACTGAAATCAAAAATGTAGCACTTAATCAGGTCAATTTATCAGAAATGCAATACAACCGTATGCAAAAATTGGTTGATATTGGAAAAGAATATCCTATTTCATCTCAAGATTTCAAAAGCCAGTGGGCATCAGACAAACTAAGTTTGACTCTTGCCGAAAATAACATGAATAAGTATCTACTTGAATTAAAGCAATTATTAAGGATAAATGCAATTCAGGATTTCAAAATCGACACTCTAAATATTGCAAATATTGAAATAAACTGTTTGGAAAATATCGACTCAATATATAAAGTCGCTGTAAATGTTTTGCCAGAAATTAAAAGACAAGAATATTTATTAAGTGCATCAAAAAAGGAATTGGCAGTTGCCAAAGGTGGTGTATTACCTCAAATTTACCTTTCGGCAGGAATTTACACAAATTATTTCGATGGCGATAAGTTAGCTTATGCAAATCAACTAACTAATAATCAGAACCAACAAATAAATATGGGTATTGTAATTCCAATATTTAACCAAGCTTCTGTTTATAGCAATATAAAAAGAAATCAAATTGCAGTAAGTGATAGAAAATATGAAATAGAAAATCAAAAAAACAATCTCTATACTGAAATTTTAAAAGCTGTTGACGAATTACATTCTGCCGAAAATGAATACAAATCGTCTGCAGAACTTTTGGAATATAGCGAGTTAACATTTCAAAATATTACAAAAAAAATAGAAACGGGATTAGCAAGCACTACCGATTATGAAGTAGCAAAACAACGTTTTATGACTGCTAAAGTTGCTTTGTTGAAAGCAAAATTGCTATATGTGATGCATAAGCAAATACTAGAATTTTATAAAACAGGAAACTGGAATCATTTAATTTGAAATAATGGACATACCTATAATAAAGAAAAAAGGAATTAAAAAGAAACATGTTTATATTGCAATAGGAGCATTATTATTTTTATTGCTGATTTATAAAGCCTTTATTTCCGAGAAAATATCAACTTTTGCTGTAAATGCTGAAAACCTTAGCATTGATACAATTTCAAAGGGAATTTTTCATGATTACATTTCGGTAACAGGTAATGTAGAACCTATTGCCACAATATTTTTAGATGTTAGGGAAGGTGGACGAGTTGAAGAAAAATTTATTGAAGAAGGCGAAATTGTTAAAAAGGGAGATATAATTTTACGTCTGAGTAATCCAGATTTAAGTCTAAATATTTTAAATAGTGAAGCTCAATTGGCAGAAAAGAATAATTTTCTACGAAATACGATGGTAACTATGGAGCAAGAAAAACTTAATATTAAAAAAGAATTGCTCAATCTTAAATTTGAGACAAAACGCAAAAAAAGAGCTTATGAGCAAAACGAATCTCTTTATAAAGAAGACCTTATCTCGAAAGAAGAATTTATAAAATCGGAAGAAGATTATCAGTTTTCACAAAATAGTTACAACCTTTATTTAGAGCGTCAAAAGCAAGATTCTATTTATCGCTCAATTCAGATATTTCAAATGAATGAAAGTCTTAACAATATGAATTTAAACTTACAATTAATTCGCCAACAACAAGAAAGCCTAAATGTAACCGCTCCTATTGATGGTCAACTTACAGTACTTGACGCTGAAATTGGACAATCGATTCCTAAAGGTGGACGAATTGGACAAATTCACATATTAAGTTCATATAAAGTTGTAGCACAAATAGATGAACACTATATTGATAAAATAAAAGTCGGCTTAGTTGCAATTTTAGAGCGACAAGGACAAGAATTTCAGCTTAAAATAAGAAAGGTTTTACCCGATGTTCGAAATGGACGTTTTACCGTTGAAATGATTTTCGATAAAGAAACACCTGATAATATGCGAAATGGTCAAACTTATTACACAAAGTTGCAATTGGGAAACCCCGAAGAATCATTACTATTGCCAAAAGGAAGTTTTTTTCAGGAAACCGGCGGACAATGGATTTTTGTAGTTTCAAAAGATAAAAAATACGCCGAAAAGCGTAAAATAAAAATTGGACGACAAAATCCGCAATATTACGAACTGCTTGAAGGATTAAATGAAGGTGAAAAGGTAATTATTTCGGGATATGATAGCTTTGGAGATAATGAAAAATTAATATTTAATTAACGTAAATAGCCACGCCATTTAGAGCGTGGAATTAATTAATGTTAATAGTTGCAGGGCTTTAGCCCTTTAAAAAAATTGAAAAATAAACAAACGATTAAAAACGCAATAAGTCTTTTATTATGAACTTGAAAACTTTTATTAAACATCTGCTAAAAAATAAATTATATACAACTGTAACTGTTTTGGGCTTTGCTATTTCGTTAACTTTTGTAATTCTTTTAAGTGTATATATTAAAAACGAATTGGCAGTAAATTCTTTGCAAATAAATAAGGATAGGATTTTCAGATTGGTAAACGAAGGTGGTAGCACTTTTCCCGCACCTACCGCTGATTTGGTACAAAACGTAATCCCTGAAATTGAAAGCTATACAAGAACTTATAGCATTAATGGGTTAATTAGTAGCTCAGGCAAAGAAACGATGAAAGCACAATTTTTATTAGCCGATTCAACTTTCTTTAACATGTTTACTTTCAATTTAATAGAAGGGAAAAAAGAAACAGCACTAAAAACAAAAAACTCGGTAGTTCTATCTCAAAAATTTGCCAATAAATTGTTTGGGGACGAATCCCCAGTTGGGAAAGAGATATTATTAAATATGGAAACACCTTGTATTGTAGCAGGAATAGTCGAAGATATTTCAAAAGTTTCAAATTTTAGTGAATGCGATGTAATAATTAATTTTAGGATTTTAGCAGACCTTTGGAGCTTTGATGAAATACTGACAAGCGATAACTATTGTAATTTTGGATTATATTTTTTAGCAAAACCTAATACGAACTTGTCTGCAAAATCACCACAAGTTTTAGAACTATTTAAAAAGAATTTATGGCTTTATCAAAACGAAAGAGTGAAAACGGTTGCTTTTGAACCATTGCTTGAAAATTATTTTAGCACATTAGAAGGCAGAGATACTGTCCAAAATAGCAAAACTTTAGTTACTGTTTTATTCGCTATTGTTATATTGATTCTAGTGTTAGCTATTATCAACTATATGAATTTAACAATTGCCCAAGCTGGAATAAGAGCCAAAGAAATAGCCATAAAAAAACTTTTAGGAAGCTCACGTCAGAAGTTAATTATCTTATTAGTTTCAGAATCAATGTTATTGTGCTTAATATCGTTCATTATAGCAGTTTTTTTAAGTTTTCTGGCAGAACAGGTATTCAATAATCTTCTTAAAACAGAATTAAACCTTAATAATGAAATTAATAATTTAACATTTGTAATTTCTTTTGTTTTTGTAGTATTTATTGGCTTTATTTCTGGAATTATCCCAGCTGTTATCATCACAAGATTAAAGGCAGTTGAAGTTATAAAAGGAGGTTTTAGAAGAAAATCAAAAACAATTTATTCAAATATATTAATTGGTTTTCAATACACAGTGGTTATTACCCTAATCATCTCTACTATTGTTATTTCAAAGCAATCAACATTCCTAATAAAACATAATCCGGGCTTTAATTCTCAAAATATAACATTAGATAATGTTATTAGACCTAATCAAAAAGAAGCATTACGAAACGAATTTCTAAAGATTCCTTGTATAACAAATGTTTCCTATGTACAAGGCACCCCTATTGATGGCGGAAACAACAATTCATTTATGTACAATGATAAACCTGTTAGTTTCCAAGTGCTTGTTGTTGACTCTGCTTTTTTTGATATGTTGAAAATTAAAATTACCCCAACAGGCGTAGCATATTCGAAAGAAGGAATTATGTTAAATCGTACTGCTGTAATTGGTTTAGGACTTGACTCATTGCCCAAATCTTTTGACATTGAAGGAACAATACTTCCAGTACTTGGCGTACTTGACGATTTTAATTTTGAATCGCTTCATGAGAAAATCGGGATGTTAATGATAAAACAAATGAAACCAGAAGATGATCAATGGAGTATATTAGTGCAAATAAACTCTAATGATGTAGTTTCAACAACCAATAAAATGAAAGAAGTTTATTCAAAGTTTACAAATGGAATACCTTTCGATTTTGAATTTTTCGACGAAACAATTCAGTCGTGGTACGAAAAAGAAAAACGCACATCAATAATTGTAAGCTATTTTGCAATACTTGCAATCATTATTTCTGTTATGGGAATATTTGCCCTATCGTTATTTTATAATCAGCAGCGAACCAAAGAAATAGGAATCAGAAGAGTTAACGGTGCTTCTGTTTTAGAAATTATAAAAATGCTTAATAAAGATTTTATAAAATGGGTTGCAATAGCATTTATAATAGCTAGTCCCGTGGCATATTATGCAATGAATAAATGGCTTGAGAATTTTGCATATAAAATCACGCTATCGTGGTGGATATTTGCTTTAGCAGGAATTATTGCCCTTGCCGTTGCTTTATTAACCGTTAGCTGGCAAACCTATAAAACCGCCGGAAAAAATCCTGTGAAATCGTTGAGATATGAATAAAAAATTAAATAAATTGAAATGATACAAATTGAAAAAATTAAAAAAGTGTTTCGCACAGAAGATGTAGAAACTTATGCATTAAACGATGTTAATGTAAACGTAAAAAAAGGTGAGTTTGTAGCAATTATGGGACCTTCGGGTTGCGGTAAATCTACTTTACTCAACATTATCGGGCTTTTAGATAACCCAACAGAAGGAAGTTATAGGTTTAGCGAAAACGAAGTTGCAAAACTAAAAGAAAAAGATCGCACAAAATTTCGTAAAGGAAACATTGGATTTGTATTTCAGAGTTTCAATTTAATCGACGAACTAAATGTTTATGAGAATGTTGAGTTGCCATTGATTTACCTAAAGATGAAAGCATCGGAGCGAAAACAAAAAGTAAACGAAGTTTTATCAAGGATGAAAATTGGTCACAGAGCAAAACATTTTCCACAGCAATTGTCTGGCGGACAGCAACAACGAGTTGCAATAGCCAGAGCAGTAATTTCAAACCCGGGATTAATACTTGCCGATGAGCCAACCGGAAATCTTGATTCAAAAAATGGTATAGAAGTAATGAACCTGCTAACAGAGCTTAACCAAGAAGGAACAACAATTATTATGGTAACACACTCCGAACGTGATGCTGGATTTGCTCACCGAACAATTAATTTGTTAGATGGTCAAGTGATAGTTGAGAAAGTTAATTCAAAAGAAGACTAAAGCTAGAAAATGCGAATATAAATCTTGCTAAGACTAACATATCAAGCAAATTTATTTAGTAAAAAACATGAATATTGGTATAACATTTCGTAAAATAAATAAAAACCGCAAGTATTTTCTGGTGAATACTATTGGTTTATCAATTGCGTTAACATGCACATTATTGGTTTATTCATATATAAAAAATGAACTTAGTTACGATAAATTCCATTCGAAACACGACAGAATATTACGAATTACCGAACATACAAATACTGGAATAAGTTCAATGATTGATGCCCGATGCTATGGAGGGTTTGTTCAAGGTTTTAAAGAGAAATATTCTCAAATACAGGATTATACAAAAATGTCGTCGTTTCGTAAGGCAACTGTTGTAATTAATAATAATGCTTTTTATTCAAATAAAGTTTTTAGTACTGACAGTTCGTTTTTCAATGTGTTTGATTATGTGTTGCTTACTGGCAATAAAAAAACACTGTTTAACTATCCTAATCAATTAGCCATTACAGAAAGTATTGCTATAACATACTTTGGCACAATTGACGTAATCGGAAAACAGGTAAAAATAATGGATCAACGACAAAACGATTTCAAAGAATTTACAATCAAAGGAGTTCTAAAAGATTTTCCATCTAATTCTCATTTTAAAGCTGATTTTTTATGTTCCAAAAACGATAAAGAAAATGACTGGTCGTATGATTATATTTTGTTAGCTCCTGGTATAAATTATTTAGATTTTCAAAAAATAATTCAAGAAAAATTAGATACTGATTACTCTAATTCTCAATATCAGCCTATTATAAACTTACAACCATTAACCGACATTCACTTGTTTAGCCATAAATCGCGAGAACTTGAAAATAATGGGAATGTTAACTCTTTAATATTATTATTTACAGGAACTTTAATGATACTGATTATTGCTTTTATAAACTTTATTAATCTAAATTTTGTACAATATATTGCAGAACAAAAAAATATAAATATTAAAACCGTTAATGGAGCAAGTAGGTTAACTCTTGTAAAAGAGTTTTTGATGGAAATATTGTTTTTAATTGTCGTTATTATTTTTATTTCATACTCAGCTATATTTTATTTAGCAAATTATTTAGGAATAAAACAACTACTATTAATGGCTAATAATGATATTATTATAATCATTTTAAGTTTTATAATTTTAGTAATTATTTTTGCTATAATTCCTTATCTATTTAGAAAAAACAAAAGCAATGTTGAAAAATCATTTAGCAATAATGAAATTTATAAAATATTTTTAATTGTACAATTTGCATTATCAATAGTTGCAATTGTATCAACTTTATTTTTACAAAAACAGATAAACTATTTGAATTTTTTACATCCTAAATCTAAAGACTCTAATATAATTGTTGTATCAAATAATTCATCTCAGGTAATTGCAAAATTTGATATATTAAAAGAGCGTTTGCTAAAATATTCCGAAATTATTAATGCTAGTGCTATATCAGAAGAACCAGCTGGTGCAGTAACCGATAATTTTTCTTTCACTATTGATGGAGATACATCTGAAGTTTCTAAAACCATAAATGTGCTTGTTATTGATACAAATTTTTTCTCTTTTATGGGAGTGAAACCAATTGCAGGAACTGTAAATATTGGAATTACACCAAGTAGAGAATGGGAAAACAAAGCGATAGAATTATGGCAACACGAAACATATAAAACTGAACTTTCTGAAGGATTTAATAAAGATGAAATTACTTCATACTCTGAAAAATACATTATAAATAAAACAGCACTTTATCATTTAGGTTTTAAAAATGCACAAGATGCTATTGGCAAAAGATTTCAACTAATGCATCAAATGACATATTTATTTCCAAAAGGTGAAATTATTGGAGTTGTTGATGATTTTCATTATACAAATATATATGAAATTGAAAAGCCAGTAGTGATGATTCCTCGAAAAATATTTCGTCATAACTTTTTGTTTCTTGTTGATTCAGAAAAACATGCCGAGGCAATTGCTATAATTCAAAAAGTTTGGAACGAAGTAAATGTTGGAGTACCTTTTCAATATGAATTTATTTCAGATGCATATCACAAAGTATATAATAATGAATATAATCAAGCTAAAGTTATTTTACTATTTGCTATCATATCTGTTTTATTGTCTGTAATTGGAATGTTTGCTATGATTTCATTTAAATTAAAGCTTAAAACCAAAGAAATAGGTATTCGTAAAGTTAATGGAGCAACTATTTTAGAAATTTTGTATTTACTAAATAAAGATTTGATTAAGTGGATTATAATTGCTTTTGCAATTGCCTTACCTATAAGCTGGTATTCAATGAATAAATGGTTAGAAAACTTTGCATATAAAACCGAACTTAGCTGGTGGGTATTTGCATTGGCAGGAATTATTGCAATGTCTGTTGCTCTTATAACTGTATGTTGGCAAACATACTTTACAGCAAAAAGAAATCCTGTTGAAGCATTAAAATATGAATAATGAAATTGAGATTAAAATAGTATTTTTGTAAATCAAAAACTTTCAGTTTTAATTTATTAAATGTGTAATTATAGGCTAATTTTGGATTAAAAAAAAAGCAGAATTTGTTATTTTGTTAAATAATTGACTTTAAAAAAATGGATAAACAAAAACTTTTAAAGCTTGCCGAAAATCCTAATCATATTTTAGGAATTTATAACTATTGTAATCGTTGGTGCGAAAGATGTACTTTTACATCTAAGTGCTTGAATTACAAAATGGGAGAAGAACATTCGGACGATTCAGAGGCAAACGACATCAATAATAAAAAATTTTGGGATCAATTAACCGAAATGTTTAAAATTACACTCGAATTGCTTTATGAAGATGCCGAAAAAATGGGAATTGACCTTAATGCTATTGATACTAAAGAAATAGAAAAAACAGAAAAAGTACTTCAACAAAAAACCGATAAACACATCTGTGCAACAGAATCATACAAGTATGTTTATATGGTTAAAAAATGGTTCGAGGCATATCCCGAAATATCAAAATCGAAACAAGACGAATTAATACAACAGGCTGAACTTGAGATTACTAGCACAGACTCAGTTAAAGAAATTGAAAAAATAAAAGATTTAATTGAAGTTATACATTGGTATCAATTTCAAATACATGTAAAAGCCAAAAGAGCAATTCATGGAATGTTAGATAACTTTAGTGATGATGATGATTCTGATTATCCTAACGATTCGGATGGCTCTGCAAAAGTTGCACTAATTGGAATCGACGATTCAATAGCAGCGTGGGGCGAATTAATGAATATTTTTCGCTCCCAAGAAAACGAAATTTTAAACATTTTAGTTCATCTTGAACGTTTACGAAAAACTATCGAAAAAACTTTTCCTAAAGCCAGAGCTTTTAAGCGTCCAGGTTTTGATGATTAAATTCATTCTTAAGGTTTGTAAAAGAATACTATTTGCACTTATAAGACTCAAATCCAAAGGTAATAAAAAATCATTTTTAAGAAAAAATAGGTAAACGTTAAGAAATAAGTCCATATTTTGTTCTTCTTCTTGGTTCTTGGTTCTTGGTTCTTGGTTCTTGGTCTTTGGTTCTTGGTCTTTGGTCTTTGGTCTTTGGTTCTTGGTTTTTGGTTCTTGGTTCTTTGAACTTGGAGTTTGATGCTTGGAATTTTAACACAAAATGCAAACATTATTTATTATCATTAACTTACTCCTTATTATCCGGCTCAAAAAATATCCATTTTACAGAAAGAAGATTGTTTTTTATTTCCTTTTCGCAAGTATTTATTTCTTCAGAAATTTCATCTATAGTTTTTGCATCTTTAAATTTCGCTTTAACTGCAACCATAGTATTATCGCCAAATTGTACAGTTATCAGGTTAAATACTTTTTCGACTTTCGGATTATTAATTATTGTGTTCATTATAATTTCACGTTCATCGGGCGGAAGACTTTTGCCAATAAGCAATCCCTTTACTTTGAATCCAATTAAAAAAGAAATTATAGTTAACAAAACTCCAATACCAATACTTCCAATTGCATCATATATAGGATTTCCTGTAATTACGCTTAATGTAATTGCAATAAGTGCAAACGTAAGCCCCAAAAGTGCAGCAATATCTTCACCTAAAACAACAATAAGTTCGCTTTTGTTTGAATCTTGTAACCATCTGAATAAGCTTTGATTAGCTCGTATTTTATTTACTTCCTTTAAACATCCCATTAGCGATGCACCTTCTAGAACTATGCTAATAGCTAAAACAATAATTGCCATGTATGGATTTGTTAATAATTCTGTCGAATTGAGTTTGTGAATACCTTCATAAATTGAAAACACACCACCCATACTAAATAGGATTATTGCTACTATAAACGACCAAAAATAAATTTCTTTTCCATATCCCATTGGATGATCTGGATTTGGATTCTTTTTCGATCTACGGATTCCTAGAAATAACAATCCCTGATTTCCACAATCGGCAAAAGAGTGAATAGATTCGGCAAGCATAGAGCCTGAACCAGTAATTATTGCAGCAATGGTTTTAATTATTGCAATACCTAAATTTGCTAAAAAAGCGTAAATAATTGATTTTATGGAGCTACTCTCGTGTGACATATAAATGTTTTTTACAAAGAAATATAAAATTTATCTTTTTGGATAGAACAAGATACTTTTTAATTTTGCATCCAATAATACAATAGTTCGATACATTTTAATTTTATCATTATTTTAAAAGGGATAAAGCCCTAAATATGGACTTTTTGATTAATTCCACGACCTAAAGGACGTGGCAATTAAAGTGTTTTGTTTTAGATTTTTACAAAAAACGCCAAACTATTGATAATAAAAAAAATAGATTAAACAGATTGAAAAACAGAGGAATTTTTCATCGTACCGAATTGGTTTTTGGTAAAGAAAAAATGAAAGAACTTTCTGAAAAGAAAGTAATTATTTTTGGAATTGGAGGGGTTGGTAGTTGGTGTGCCGAAAGTCTTGTGCGAACTGGAATTTCAAAGCTCACAATAGTCGATTCGGATAGAATTTGCGTTACAAACATCAATCGCCAGTCGATGGCTACATATATAACTGTTGGAGAAGTAAAAACAGTAGCTTTAAAAAGACGCTTGCTCGAAATAAATCCTGATGCCGAAATTACTGAATATCAAATGATATACAATGAGGAAACTCATGATTTTTTCAATATTGGATCTTACGATTATATTATTGATGCAATTGACAGTCTGAGTTATAAAGTTCAATTAATAAAATCGGCTATTCAAACAAATTCAAAGTTTTTTTCATCAATGGGAGCAGCACTTAAAGTTGACCCATCTCGAATTAAAACTGGTTCAATATGGGATATTCATGGATGTCCGTTTGCAAGAATGATTCGCAAAAGATTAAGAAAATGGGGTGTTCGTGAAGGCAATATTCAATGCGTTTATAGCGACGAGGTTTTACCAAATTTAAGTTTACAATCGGCTTGTGGAACAGAAAAATGCCTTTGTCCGAAAGCAATGTCCGGTCCCGGCGATGAAGAGCTTGTAAATCACGAATGGTGTAGCATGAAAAAACAAATTAATGGTTCAATTGCTCATATTACAGCAATTTTTGGTTTTACGTTGGCTGGACTTGTAATTCAGGATATTTATAATGAGAAAAAATAAAACCTGGTTTTGGGAAAAAATAAAAATAAAAAAAGGGTAAGCTACTTACATCGCACCGCTACAACCACTTACCCTTGCTACCTTCCAGTCCTGGGGGGTTCAGTAGGAGCTGGTCGTATAAGACTTACCCCGCACAAAGATACATATTTTATTGTAATTTGAAATAACTAATAGAATTTATAATATAAATTCCTATTTTTATGCTTGTAAATAATGAAATTAAAATGAAAAAACTGCTTTTTATTTTTGGTACCAGACCAGAAGCTATTAAAATGGTTCCCCTTGTAAGAGAATTCAAATTATATCCCGATAAGTTTAATGTAAAGGTTTGTGTAACAGCACAACATCGCGAAATGCTTGATCAGGTATTAACTTTTTTCGGAGTAGTTCCCGATTACGATTTAAACATAATGAAGCACAATCAAAGCTTATTTGATATAACAGCAGATGTTATTAAAAATCTTGAACCAGTATTCAATGATTTTGAGCCAGATGTAGTTTTTGTTCAAGGAGATACTTCAACAAGTTTTTTGGGTGCTTTAGGAGCTTTTTATAAAAAAATTAAAGTTGCACATCTCGAAGCAGGTTTAAGAAGTTTTGATAAATATGCACCTTTCCCCGAAGAAATAAATCGCAAATTAATTACTCATCTTGCAGATTATCATTTTCCTCCTACAAGTTTATCGAAGCAGACCTTAATAAACGAAGGAATAAAAGACCATATCTATATCGTTGGTAATACAGTAATTGATGCATTATTGTGGGCTAAAGAAATAGTTAGTAAGTATGAAACAAATTATGTCGAATATTTTAAACAAATAGATTTTAGCAAACGAGTTATTTTAGTTACAGGGCATCGTCGCGAAAATTTCGGAAAACCTTTTGAAGATATAAGTAATGCAATTAAAGAAATTAGCTTAACTCACGATGTCGAAATTGTTTATCCGGTACATTTAAATCCAAACGTTCAAAAACCTGTTAACGAAATTTTAGGTGGTCTTAAAAATGTACATTTAATTAAACCTATTGATTATCCTTATTTAATCTGGTTGATGAATAAGTCATACATTGTTTTAACCGATTCGGGTGGAATTCAGGAAGAAGCACCATCTTTAGGAAAGCCTGTTCTTGTAATGCGTGATGTAACAGAACGTACCGAAGGAGTTGATGCTGGGACTGCAGTTTTAGTTGGCACAAACAAAGAAGTTATACTTTCGTGGATGAATAAATTACTAACAAATCAGGACGAATACGATAAAATGGCAAAAGCCGTAAATCCTTATGGCGATGGAACTACAAGTAAGCAAGTTGTAGAGGTTTTTATGAATCATTTATAGCAAATATTTTATTAAATTCTATCTAATCTAAATCGTGAAAAAACTAGTCGTACTAACAGGTGCCGGAATAAGTGCAGAAAGTGGAATCAAAACCTTTCGTGACATGGGCGGATTATGGGAAGAATTTGATATTATGGAAGTTGCAAGTCCAATTGGTTGGAATAAAAACCCAGAACTTGTTCTTAAATTTTACAACGATCGCCGGAAACAACTTGAACATTGTGAGCCAAATTTTGGACATATCGGGCTTAAAGAACTTGAGCAAAACTTCAATGTACATATTATAACTCAAAACGTTGATAACCTTCACGAAAGAGCTGGAAGCAAACATGTTTTACATTTGCATGGCGAACTTACAAAAGTAGAAAGCACCAAATATCCTCAATTAATAAGCGAAATAGGCTATAAAGAAATAAAATTAGGCGATAAATGCGAAAAAGGTTTTCAGTTACGTCCACATATTGTGTGGTTTGGCGAGGCTGTGCCAGCTCTTGAAGATGCTATAAAAATTGCCCGAACTGCCGATATTTTTGTAGTTATTGGAACTTCATTAAATGTATATCCGGCAGCAAGCCTAATTGATTATGTACCAAATGGCTCACCAATATATTTAATTGATCCAAATGAGGTGCATACACATAGAAAGGTTACTTTTATTAAAGAAAATGCTAGTGTTGGCGTAGGTAAATTGATGAAAATTCTAAGAAAATTTTAAAAACCTATATTTCATTTCAGCAACTTCCCAATCTTCAACTGTATCAATATCTTGCACTTCCATTTCGGAAAGGATAATTGCACCAGAGTTTTCGGCAAATAAACGTTTTTGCTTGTAAAACTCCTGCGTTTTCATCCAATAAAATTGTCCACTGTCGTGATATGCCGGCATTAAGTCTTGTGAGCGTTTATTGAAATTTTCGGGCAAAATCATTGAAACTTTTTCACTTTCAATTTTCAATGCTCTTTGAATTGGATAACTAAATTTTAAGACAGGAAAAACTGAGTCGAAATTATTATTTATCATCAAATCAAAGCCTTCTTTTAGTCTACCTTTTTTAATAAATGGTGCAGTCGAAAAAATACAACAAAAATTATCAAAAATTTTATTTAAGGCTTTATATTTTTCTAAAACTTCTTCAATAACTTCTGCTATATGTGCATAGTCATTGGCTGTTTTTTCGCTTCTAAAAAATGGCACTTTTGCTCCGTATTTTATTGCTATTTCAGCAATTTCGTGGTCGTCGGTCGAAACCATTACTTCTTCAAACAAACCTGATTCTAGTGCAGTTTCTATTGAATATGCAATAATTGGTTTGCCAAGAAAATCTTTTATGTTTTTTCGTGGAATTCGTTTGCTTCCACCTCGTGCAGGGATTATTGCAAGGTTTTTCATTTGTCTACAGTATTTTGATTATAATGATTTTTTTGCCACGAAGACACAAAGGTCACTAAGTTTACTCATTAATTTTTTTTAATAATGTATCTTAACAATTCTGCACCTATTAATTTAATGCTGATGAAACAATATTTGGTTGTGATAATTTGTCTAACTCTTTGTAAATTATTGTTTTTAAATGAAGTGAATTAATAGATAAAAAAAGAAGAAAAGATTTTTAATTATTTGTACGATTCAATTTATACCATTCTTTATTAATCTCAGATGATAATTTATCTACTACAGATTGTTCAGTTTTGTATTTGGAAGTTATTTCTTTGTATCTGAAATAATTTGCCAATTCTTGTAATTCATCAATATCAACAGTTGGAAGTAGCCTTATAATTACTTCTTTTTTTGTTCTTTCAATTAACATAACTTTCTTCTTTTTTCAAAATTACAAAATATTTACAAGAATTTATATAAAATTTGAGTTTACAAATTGTTTTTTCATTTTTACTAAAATGCTAATAATGTTTCAATCACATAATCCTGCTCACTGTCCGATAATGAATGATACATCGGAATACTCAAACAATGCTCATAATAATTTTCAGCAACAGGAAAGTCGCCTTTTTTCCACCCCAATTGTTTGTAGTAAGGTTGTAAATGAACTGGTATATAGTGAACTTGTGCAAAAATCCCTTTTTCACGTAAATAATTATATAATTCGAGCCTATTTTCAACCTGAATAACATATAAATGAAAAGCATGACCCTCAGTAGATTTAGGATTTCGGATTTGGAATTTGGAGCTTGGAATTTGGAGCTTGGAATTTGATAATGCGGAATCATATCTTTTGGCAATTTCTTTTCTTCGCTCTAAGTTTTCATTAGCTCTTTTTAGTTGGCTAACCCCAAGTACTGCTTGAATATCTGTAAGACGATAATTATAACCTAATTCTTGCATTTCGTAATACCAGCCACCATGATTTTCTGATAATAAAGTTGGATTTTTTGTTATTCCGTGAGTACGCAAAAGCAAAAGTTTTTCGTAAAGTTCTTTGTTGTTTGTTGTAATCATTCCGCCTTCGCCTGTTGCAATGTGCTTTACAGGATGAAAAGAAAAAATTGCTAAATCGGCGAAATTGCCATTTCCACAATTTTGTTTTTTACCTTTTGAGTCTAAAAAATATCCTCCCGGAGCATGACAGGCATCTTCAATAATCCAAAGATTGTGCTTGTTTGCAAGTTTTTTAAATTGTTCAAGATTTAAAGCATTTCCTGCAAAATCAACAGGAATAATTCCTTTAAAAAAACCTTCTGGTTTTGAATTTATTAACTCTTCAATTTTATTGATGTCGATTAAGAAAGAATCTTTATCAATATCGGCAAAGTAAACATTTCCATCGCAGTATCTTATACAATTGGCTGATGCTGCAAAAGTTATTGGAGTTGTAATTACATTATCTCCTTGTTTCACATCAAGAGCCATTGCACATAAATGTAACGCTGCTGTTCCGTTTGCAACTGCAACAGCATATTTTACCCCAATATATTCGGCAAAAGCATTTTCAAATTCTGCAACTTTTGGTCCTTGAGTCAAAAAATCGCTTTTCAAAACTTCTGATACAGCTTTTATATCATCATCAGTGATATGTTGTTTTCCGTAAGGAATTTGATGATTCATAACTTAAAATTTTAAATTTTAAATTCGCTATCAACATGCTTAATAATTTCTGCTCTAATATCTTCAACACTCAGCCACTCTGTATTTTCGCCTGAATTATATTTGAATCCGGGTGTTACTGGTTTTGCATTGTAATGTTTAATGTAATTATCTCTAACCTTTCCCTCCATTGATGGAAGTATTGCATAATATTTTCCAAATTCGATTGTATAATAAGAGTCGGTTTCGGTAATCATTTCTTCGTGCATTTTTTCCCCCGGACGTATTCCTACAATTTCGTGTTTGCAATTTGGACCAACTGCTTTTGCAACATCTTCGAGTTTATATGAAGGTATTTTTGGAACAAATATTTCTGAACCAATTGCATTTTCGATTGCAAACAACACCATATCAATACCTTCTTCGAGTGATATATTAAAGCGTGTCATTTCGGGATGCGTTATTGGCAAAACCCCTTCTTTGCGTTTTTTCATAAAGAAAGGAATTACTGAACCTCTTGAACCAATTACATTTCCGTAGCGAACCACCGAAAAACGAATATCTTTTGCACCACGAATATTATTAGCTGCTACAAATAATTTATCGGAACAAAGTTTTGTAGCTCCATAAAGATTTATTGGAGCAGCGGCTTTATCTGTTGAAAGAGCAACAACAATTTTTACATCTGTGCCGAGTGCCGCATCTATAACATTTTGAGCACCAAGAATATTGGTTTTTATAAATTCCATTGGATTGTATTCGGCAGCAGGAACTTGTTTAAGTGCAGCGGCATGTACAATTATATCAATTCCCTGACATGCTCGTTTAAAACGTGAGTAATCACGTACATCGCCGATAAAATACCTGATTCCATCGCACTTCGATTTTGGAAAATCTTGTTCCATTTCAAATTGCTTTAATTCATCTCTTGAATATATTACAAGTCGTTTAATTCCGGGATATTTACTTAGAATAGTTTCGACAAATTTTTTTCCGAACGAGCCTGTACCACCAGTAACTAATATTGATTTTCCGTTTAACATATTTAATTATTTTTAAATTCTCCTTTAGAAATATATGCCGATAAGTTATTGATTAACTTATTATAGCGAATTTCAGAAATTTGCCCAATACTGCCTTTGATATTTTTTTGTGGTAAAATTGTTAAAAAACTTAGCCTGATTAAAGATTTTTGCAAAAGTCCACTGCTTTTAAAATCAGAATCAGTTTCTGAAATAATTTCATCAAATTCAGGAATATAATGAGCTATTTGAGTACTTATGCCACAAACTAATAAGTCGCCATATAGTGGCATTTTTCTTAAAACTAAAGTGGGGCGTAGTTTTATTAACCCATCAGATTGCGGAATAGACGTTAATATTATTTTACTTTCGTTCATATAAAACATTGGGTTCATTTATCATGTTTTCAGTATATTCCGGTTCATTTTCAGAATAAGCTTTTGATAAATTTTCAGATGCAAAATTATAAAAGTCCGTATCGTCTTCTTTAGAAATCTCGTCATTTATTATTTCAACTTTTATTGATTTTAAAAATTGTTTTAATGAATTATATAATTCATTATCATCTATTTTAATTGTCATTAACATAAGTAATTATTTTTTTAAAACTCCACAAAAATCCAAAACTGTTTTTGATTGATCTATTTCTAAATTTTTAAATTCTTTATGAGCAACCAAAAATACCACAATGTCTGACTTTTGAACTATTTCGTTGTAATTAGAAATCTTAAATTTATTATGAGTATGTATATTTGGTTCTGAAATTAATATGTCTAATGATTTGTCACTTGTTAAAGCCTCTGCTACATGTATGGCAGGAGATTCTCGTAAGTCATCAATATCTGGCTTAAAAGCAAGTCCCATTACTGCAATTGTTGGCTTTCTGTTATTCAGTTTTTCAAACTCTAGTGTTGAATTTTTGATTTTCTCAATTACCCAAAGAGTTTTGTAATTATTTATTTCTCGTGCAGCTCTTATAATTTTAGCTTCATTTTTAAAATCTGCAACGATAAACCAAGGATCAACAGCAATACAATGACCACCAACACCTGTTCCTGGTTGTAAAATTTTTACTCTTGGATGCTTGTTTGCAAGTTTTATCAGTTCCCAAACATCAATGTTTGCTTTATCGCAAATTAAAGAAAGTTCGTTGGCAAAAGCAATATTGACATCACGATATGAGTTTTCGACCAATTTACACATTTCGGCTGTTCGAGAGTTAGTTTTATGCAAAGTTCCTTTTACAAATTGAGCATAAAACGCAATTGCCTTATCTGTAGAAGCTTCATCAATACCGCCAATAACTCTATCGTTATGTTCCAGTTCATAAATTACATTCCCTGGCAAAACACGTTCAGGGCAATAAGAGATGAATATTTTTCCTTTTAATTCAGGTCTTAATTCATATATAATTGAAGCCATTTTCTCTGTTGTGAGAATAGGACTTGTTGACTCAATAATGAATAAACTACCTTCTGATAAATAAGGAATTACTTTTTTGGTTGCTGCTTCAACATAAGAAATATCTGGTTCAAAATCGCCTTTAAAAGGTGTAGGGACTGCAACAATAAACACTTCTGCTTTTGAAGGTTCAGTTGATGCTTTCAGAAAACCTCTTTCGACAACGCTGTGAACCAATCCATCTAGGTCTGGTTCAACAATATGAATTTGTCCTTTATTGATTGTATCAACAACAGATTGATTAATATCTATTCCTAAAACAGGAATTTTGCTTTTTGCTATTAAAGCGGCTGTAGGAAGGCCAATATAACCAAGCCCAACCATTACTACTTTTGGTAAGTATTCCATATTATTGTGAATTTTGTAATAAATATAATTAAACAAGCAAATGTAGTTATTTATACAAAGTTTTTATAATAGAAATTAAAGAATATTAGACATTGAATGTTGTAATGTGCTAAATTTAATTTACTGGCTCCAAAACAAGTACAATTTTATTAAAATCGGCTGCCGAATTAATCACTTTCCTATAATCGTTGTAATAACTTTTGTCGAGTTCTAAAACGTTATAACTTTCTGTTATGTTAATTATTAACTGATTGTTTGCTAATTCATAATCAGATGTAAATTGAGCTAATAAAGTATCACTATCAGATATGATATTGCTCAATTTAAGCTTTTCAAGACCTTTACAAGTGTACCCTGAAGGAATATTTAATGCTATTTTATGATTATATACCTTTGTTTGTTGAAGAATTACATCGCTTACACGTTTTTTTTCTTCATACATTTCATTTTGTTTCCCAATTATTTTTCCTATCGAAATTAATACATCATTTCCTGCTTTTTCAATTATTGATTTTGAGCTATACTCTGCATTGCAAATAAAATATTTGCTACTATCTACTGATAAATCCAATTCTTCATTTTCAACATTAAACGACTTAAAGTCTGCATCATTTATAGCAGATACCATAGTTCTATTTATAAATTCCTGTTTTTGTTTTTCATCTCCAGTAGTATAAATATTACGAAGAAGATAAGCCTGATAACCCTGAAAAGTTTCTTTATGCTCTATAAATGCCTCATCCAGATTTTCAGATAAACTGATTTTTGCATCAAGAATTATATGATTTTCATTCGCACTTAAATATTTTATTTTTTCAATAAAATAATCAAAATACGATAACTTGTCTTTATTATGCTGATTATAAGTGGTTTTTAAAAACAATGCATTATTCCCTGCTATTACACTTGGAGCAGGTCCAACTCGTAAATATGAAAAAGTTGGACTTAAATATTTTTGAGTTTCAGGAAAATAAAACAAAACTGTTCTTAAATCCATATAGTGAGCATAAGCTGGATCAATAGAACCATAAAAACGAGAACCAGTAAAAACTATATAAAACTTTATCTTTAAGCACTCTAAACACTTAGAGTACATTTTTATTATTCCACGCTCATTTCCAATATAATCCTTGAAAATAAATTTTACATCGCCATATTCACTATTGTTGCCTTCTTTGATAGTAAAGTTTTCTTTAATTTTTTTTTCAAGAGCAACAATTTTCTCAAATTCAGTTTTTCCATCCAAGTTTAGCTCTTTAACAAATTTTTGAGCCTGAGCCTGACCCTCGTCAGTAGCCACAGAATGAAATAGATTTCTTGACATTTGTTGCCATGACAATACATTGGTTTTATTTGGGTTAATTTCTACTTTGTAATCAACTCTCATTAATTTCGATGTATATGAAGAATAATCTTCTTCTGGCAGAGCAGGAATATCAGTAGCAATAATTCTTAACCCATTTGAAATTTTTGTGCTTTCTGGAAATCCATTATAAGATTTTGTTGAGTATGTAAATTCTGGCGGATATATAAGTTCCAATTTTGCATTTTTAATTAATATATCTTTTTGAAAAACCTCTCTACCTGAATATCCCGTTCCTGATTTTATTGTGTAGGTAAATTCCAGTTCTCCACCTTTTACAAGACCCTCTACTGCAAATATTTTATAATTACGGAATCCATCAACATTATCTAACTCTTTTAAATTTTTAATATCGAAACCTTTTTCTTGTCCTGTCGTATCTATGGTTCTTACTAGTAAATCAATTAGTTCCTCATTACCACTTATTGGAATATAAACTTTATTAAATCTTTCAATTCCCGCATCATCATTTGTTTTAACAATTCTGTGTATTGTAGAATATGTGAAATATTTACCATATTCATTTAACACCTGCATATATCTATGGTCAATAATAATTACCGCAGACTCTTCATACAAACTACTATCTTCTAACTTATGTAAGCCTTTATGTTCTTTAAAGTTAATGGTTTCAAATATATAATCTTGAGCATTAACTGTGCAAAACAAAAAGATTAAAAGAGATAATTGGATTAATATTTTTTTCATTTTTAATATTTTTTCAAGATGATTTT
>Ga0209211_10004796_pt1 | contig 20731 bp, 23 predicted proteins | sample RifGroA2_FD_183992 | JGI IMG/M metagenome (GOLD analysis project Ga0209211, IMG submission 183992) | Groundwater microbial communities from Rifle, Colorado, USA - Groundwater A2 (SPAdes) (version 2) | ecosystem: Environmental > Aquatic > Deep subsurface > Groundwater | place: Rifle, Colorado...
ATAAAGTATGGCGACAATCCTATAGACGGATAAAAGAAAAACAGCCGACGCAACCAGCTCAACCCAGTAATCAGCAACCTGTTTTTTAAGCCCCATGCTGCCAATGAATTCATCTTACTATATAAATTTTTTTTGGAAGAACACCAAAGCACGCCTGGCTTTATTTGAGGATTGTCCCAAATCCAATCAGCCTGAACCTTGTCCCAATCCTCCTTGAAATTGTGATTCTTGAGCTTTTCTCGGCGCAGACAGGAAGCTTCAGCTTGCAGTGTATCTGGTTTTTTCCCAGCTTGTCCACAATGCCGACAGTAGCTGCTGAATTGACATTAAGCATAAGGACTTCCCCCATCTTGATGGGCTCGACATTAAGCTCCTTCTCTGACCCAACAACCCTCTCCAACAGGTTGACGCCGAGATTGAACTCATACCACACCTCAGGAAGCTTGCCGACCTTTCCAACGACATTCCCAGTCAGCTTGTCAGACTTGACAATTGAAGGGTCGAGGCTTGTAAGCACCCCCATCGAGCCGCCAGGGCTGATTTCCTTGGCTTCCTTCCCGCCGGTCACAATGCTCATGATTGTTGTCTTTATCGGCTTCCATACCTTCTGGTTTTTTTCCTCGACCATCCTTCCAGGCCGAATCTCAATTTCGTCCCCTATCGTAAGCATGCCCTCTTTCAGCGTCCCGCCGAGGACGCCGCCTTTCAGGCCTTCTATGGCAGTGCCTGGCCTGTTGATGTCAAAGCTCCTCGCTACTAGCATGAGCGGGTCTTTTTTGCTGTCCCTGTTGGGAGTCTTGACGGTATCCTCGATCGCCTTGATCAGGAAGCCAATATTGATATTGTGCTGCGCTGTTATCGGCACAATGGGCACATTCTCATATCGCGTGCCCTTCAGGAATGCCTTAATCTGCTTAAAATTCCTGACCGCATCGTCCCTTGACACAAGGTCTATCTTATTCTGCACAACCACAACATTCTCCACGCCCACAATGTCCAGGGCCATCAGGTGTTCCTGTGTCTGCGGCTGCGGGCACCTTTCATTTGCGGCAATGACAAGCAGGGCACCGTCCATGATTGTTGTCCCGGCAAGCATGGTTGCCATAAGCGATTCGTGGCCTGGCGCATCCACGAAGCTGACTTTTCGTACAGCGACTGAATCTTTGCCGCAGTGCGGGCATTTTGCAGCTGTTGTGTAGCCTTCTGCATCATCTGTATCCGGGCATTTCCTGAAAACCGAATCAGCGTAACCAAGCCTTATCGTGATGCCCCTTTTGATTTCTTCAGAATGAGTGTCTGTCCACTTGCCGGAAAGCCTTTCCGTGAGCGTTGTCTTGCCGTGGTCAACATGCCCTACAAGCCCTATGTTTACTTCCGGCTGGCTGTTTTCAACGTCTGTGTGCTGCTTCTTCTTGACCATTTATTGCTTATCCTCTGGGGTTTTTTCCTCAGCCTTTTTCTCATGCTTGTGATGGTCGCCTTTCACATCCTTTCCAGCATGCTTTTCTACCTTTGCCTCGGCAGGTGCTTCCTTTGCTGGCGCAGCCTTTTCTTCCTTGGCATCCTCTGCTTTTTCAGCTTTTGGCTCCATGGGCTCCTTGCCCTGTTTTGTGACCTTGAGGTTGACTTGGGCTGTAAGGTCAAAAATTGTGTTCCCCGCAACCGACTTCCTTTTCCTGTCGCCGTATTCAATGTCGCGGACGCCGCTGCCTTTTGTGGAGAGAATCCTTTTTCTTGCTGTGCCGATGACATCCCTTCTCATCGGGAATCCGCAGTTGTCGCTTCCGCCTGTAATCATCATCTCATAGCCTGTCAGGCCGAACAATTCACCTTTGACAGTGTCGCCAATCTTCATCCCAAAAAGGTTCTTAGAATCAGGGTCCTTTAGTTCCTTCTGGTAACTTTTGCCCGTTTTAGGGTCAGATATTACAATTTTAAAATCAGCCATGCATATCATTCCTCCCGAGGACTGGACTCCAATGGAGCAGCCTCAGCGATACAAGGAAAAAACAAGCCCTTTAAAAAGGTTGGTGTATTTGCAAAAGCATGAATTTTCAAACCCTGACAAAAGTTGAGAGCGCACAGTTTTACCTGGACACGGCATTCAGGAACGGCCAGCAGGCTGCAGTGCGGTTCAAGCTCCAGAACAAGCCGAGCCGGGATAAGCCGAGGCTGGACAGGACAAAAAATATGGAGTATGCCAGGGTCACTGCCATCAAGAACAGCATGGTCAGCAGCCTGTCCACCATCTTAAAGTCATTCCCGGACATTTCCTCGCTGCCAACTTTCTACTATGAGCTTGTAAAAGTCACGCTGGATTACTACAGCCTGAAAAAATCCCTTGGCACCATGAACTGGGGCAGGGCAAAGGTTGAGGAGTTCTACAGGCAATACATCCCGAAAATCAGGTCTGCACGCGATTTCAGGCAGATGGAGGAATTCAGGAAGCAGTTTTTTGGCCGGGTCAGCAGCATATTTTACCAGATGGACAAGGCCTTCAAGTATCTTGAAAGCGCAAGAAAAACAATGAAGGAATACCCGACAGTCAAGACAGAGACAAAGACTGTGGTGCTTGCGGGGTTTCCAAATGTCGGCAAGACAACCTTATTGTTCCGCCTGACCGGCTCAAGGCCCGAGATTGCCAATTATGCATTTACCACAAAACGAATCAACATTTCCTATTTCAGGGAAGGCGATGAAAGGATCCAGGTGCTTGACACACCTGGCACTCTCAACAGGTTCAATAAGATGAACATGGTTGAAAAACAGGCTTACCTTGCCATGAAGCACTGCGCAGATGCATTTGTCTATGTCATTGACCCGACAGAGCCTTATCCAATAAAGGACCAGGAAAAATTGCTCAAAATGGTCAGGGGATTCAAGAAGCAGGTGATTGTCTATGTTTCCAAGACAGACATTGTCGAAAGCCCAATTGCGCAGGCTGCAGTGTCCAAATACCGTGCAGTGGCCGAGGCTGAAATTCTTAAAAAGGAGATTATGGGCGCTTTAGGTGCTTCTCTTAAGAGCCCATAACTCTCAGGCGGCCTAATTTTTGGCTCCTGAAAACTTCCCCTAATCCTGCTAATTCCCCTTTGCCTTTTCCATAAAGATTGTCCTGGTTGGGAAGGGGATATTGATTTTCTCTTTTTTCAGGGCATACCAGATTGCAGTTGTTACAGTGTCTTCAGTGTCGAGCTTTTCAGAGAATGATGGGACATAAAAATACACCTTGAACTCAAGATAGTAATCAGCCATCTTATTAAAATTTACCCGTGGTTTGGGGTCATGCATTATGCCATTTATATTCTGCAGAGTCTGCAGAAGCACTCTCTTCACTTTGTGCGGGTCAGAGCCATAGTCAACGCCTATAGCAAGCGCAATCCGTATTGTCGGGTCTGGCCTGGCCAAATTGACTATCTTCATGTTGGACAAAAGGTTATTGGGCATTATGATCTCCTCATTGTCAAATGTCTTGATTCTTGTGCTCCTGATTCCGATGTCTATGACCTGCCCTATTTCCCCCTGGTCAAGCTTCACATGATCGCCTACATTGAAATTCTTGTCAAGAATCAATGATATGCCGCCAAAGACATTGGCAAGGCTGTCTTTCAGCGCAAGGGACACAGCCAGGCCTAGCAGGCCAAGGCTTGCAAGGAACGGCCCAACCTGGACATCCCATTCAACCATCACAAAAAGAAAGCCGAGCATAATCACGAAAATCGAGATAAAGCTTTTCAGGAGCGGGAAAATTGTCCTTCCGTGCACTACGCCTGTGGGCCTGTACTTGTCGGTGAGCGCATTCATCGCCACATGGGTAATCACCATCAGCATGTGCGTTACCAGAATTATGAGAAGTGTGTTGATCCCATGGTTTGCCACCACCCCCACTGACTCCTCGAGGTTTAGCGGGAGCACTGCGAATTTAAGGCCCAATCCGGCTATGAGCAGGCTTATGGGCGTCTCAAGCTTTCTGACCAGCATTTCGTCAAGCCTTGACTTGTCCCTATGCACCATGCTTCCGACCAGGGTTTTCAGCAGGCTGAGAATCACATAGGCAATCACAAGGAAAAAGACAAAAACTATAAGCGATTTGGCATAGTCATTCTTTACCAGGATTTGAAGAAGGTCTGTGGTGCTTGCTGCCATTATAAAAATTATTCTTGCAGGCTATATATATTTTATTCCCTATGCTAGAATGGTAAAAAATACTAAGTGAGAATTATGCCTTCTACTTTGCTGTCGGAGCATTTACAATTGTCTCAATTGTTGTCTTGCATGGCACCTTATGCGAGAACCTGATAAGCGCTTTTTTCGCAATGTCCAGGTGCTGCTTGTCAACAGACAATGAAACCATGGGCTTGCCTTCCTTGACCTGCGCGGCAAAGCCGATTGGCTTTCCAAACGACTTCTGCATTCCTGTGCTCATCCTGTCTGCTCCCGCCCCTGCAGCCAGTGGATTTTCCCTTAAGACATGGTGGGGATAAACCCTTATTTTCATGAAATAGCCGCTCTTGCCAAGCACTTTTTCGAGGAGCCTGTTGGAGCTTTGCCTGGCAGCCTCAATTGCATTGTGCCTCAGCTGGAAGCTTGACTTTGAAAGAAGGTTAAGCGTGTACTGGAATTTCCTGTTGGTTTCGCCCATGTTAAACCTGACTACCCTTATGTTCCTTGCTGTCCTGATAAAAGACTTCTGCCTGTATTTGGATATTCGCGTGTAAGGCCTTTCAAGCTTTCTGTATGCTACACCTTTTCTTAGTTTTGCCATAACGGTCTTGCCCCGTTAACAAGCGAATTAGTCTTGGAGGGGTCTCGCTTCGCTTCAACCCCTCAAACTCCGTGAGATATCATGTGAAGATATCCAAGTTAAGCGCAATCCAATATGCTATCCGCTTTGTTAGTATTGCTTACTGGGAAAAATGGCCGCTTTAAAAATGTTGCTATGTTATAGCTTTTTGTGCGGCGGAGGCGGGAATACCGCAGCAGCACCCAATGTGCTGCAGATTTTCGCTGTTTTGTCACAGCTTCGAACCCGCAAGGCATTTGGGTATGCCGCCTCGTCTGGAGCGAGGTGTCAAGAACTGCCTGCTAAAGCAGGCAGCGTGTTTGGATACTGCCTAAAAAGTGAGCAGTTCTTGAGCATGCTCAGAAATCGATATTCTTTCACCGAGCTAAAGCTCGGAGCGTGCGAAGTCGATTTCTGACATGTCAAACCAGGCTAGACTTCTCCGCCTTTACACAAAAGCCACAAGTTTTTTATACTTGTAACATTCAAAACTAATTGTTTGGGTATGCCGCCTCGTCTGGAGCGAGGTCTTTCTTTTTTATTTCCAGAATTAATATGCCTTATCAATATAATTCCGAAGATATTTCGGGCCATGGCAAGAATCTGCATCTTAGCTAATAACATTCTATATCACCAACTTAACTTGCGCAATGATACTTTCATTTTTGGCACAGGTTCTCCTTCGGCACTAATAGAAAAATATTTAAATAAGGTAAGTTATATGTGGCTATATTACAGTCAATACCAGTCGAAGTGTATATAAAAAGAGGTGAATTGAATGAAGAAAGGTTCTTTAAGCCTGTCCGTTAATGCTATAGTTGTTCTTATTCTTGCCATAACAATGCTTGGGCTTGGATTAGGATTCATGAAAGGGATGTTTGGGAAGATGACTGAAAGGTTTGACACTGCTTCAGGCGCAGGTGACTTGACCAATCCTCCATCATCATCAAATCCATTTACTGTATCTTCAAACCAGTTATCTGTTTCAAGAGGAACTACTACTTCAGTACAGGTCGCTTGGCTGAATGACCTGATTGCCCCAGCTTCACCGGATCCAAACATTGTATGCGAGGACCAACTTGCAGCTGATCCTATAGGTGGCGGCAGATTGTTTGTAATTGGCCTCAACGCACGAAATAACATAGAGCAAAACAAAATTGCGTCATGGAACGTCGGGGTGCAGGTTGATGAAACAGCGCTAGTAGGGGATGTCTATGCTTGCTCCATAGATGACGCTCAGGTTCCGCCAAAATATGTGGACTTTATAGTAACTGTCAAATAAAGGTGATTCACGATGAAAAAACGACTAACAGCAAGTGAGGAATTTGAGATTATGAAGCTTGTCCTGGACAAGTTTCTGTGGCTTGGCTTCATCATCATGGGCTTTGGAATGTGGTCAATGATTGCCGACACTGGCGAGACAATTGCAAAGGGGCTGGCTATTATGCTGGCAGGCGCAATCGTGCTTGTATTGTTCCTCATGCTCATTGTGAAGGAATACGAGATTATCAGGTAAATTTTATTTTTTCTACTTCTTTTCTTTTTCCACTTTTTTATTTCACATACTCCACATTTGGCATGCCCTCAAAGTCTGAGTCTCCTGTTAAGAACTTAACTTTGTATTTTTGAGATATAACATAGCCAACTGCGTCTGGAATTGACAAATGTTTCTTCTTAACCTTCAGGCTTATAGCCTTTTTTATGTCCTCTAAGGTTACTTCCATTACAAAATCCTTGAACATGTCTGTATATTTGTCCGCTATTTTGCTGCCAACCTCTTTCTTGAGGTTATAGTTTAGCTCTGCCATGTTGAATACGGTTGTAATGGCATGGGCATCCTTGTACTTTTCATATGAAAAGCTCCCTCTAATTATCTCAAAAAATGCATAGGTGTCAAAAAAATAGATTTGTTCACTCATCCCAGGCTTCCTCATCTGATTCTTTCAGCATTTCCAGGGTGCTTTTTCTGAACTTCATCGTTCCGAATGCGTCTTTCAGGGTTCTGCTCTTCTTGGCCACTAAAAGCATGACAGTATCATCCTTGCCTATGCCTTCTGAGATCAGCTTTTCCTTGGGCAAAACCACTCCCAAGCTTCTCCCCCATTCCCTTACATTCGCCTCAACTTCAATCATAATATCACCTTTGATTATATCAATATAATCATCCTTAATAAATCTTTCTGATAATATCCCGAAAATTTATCGCAGCAATCAAAATATATTTATACCACCGTGCCGCATGGAGGCGTATGAGCAAAAAGGGCTTTGAGCTTTCAGCCAACTTTCTTGTCATTCTTATACTTTCCATTGTCATGTTCGGCTTTGGGATATACTTTACCAGGCAGATTATGGAAAGCAGCCGGGACATAACAGACAGAATTGATGACGATACCCTCAACAGGATGGAGGAGCTGCTAAACGACGGCTCCAGGGTTGTAATACCCTTTGACACCAAGACCATAAGGCGCGGTGAAACCGCTGTTTTTGGCGTAGGCATACTCAACACACTGCAGGCGAACACGAATTTCAGGATTCAAACGCAGGACAACACCGGCGCTGTTGCCACAAGCCCTTACCAGGGGAATGCGCCAGACGGCACAGCCATCCCTCCCGCAGAGCTCAGCAAAATCGCCCTGCTTTATGACACAACAGCTGCCGGCAGGAATATCCGGAATAACGATAATCTAAAATATGCAATTGCCGCGAATGTCGCTAAGGATGCTCCTTCCGGGACCTACATCACTAATCTGGTTGTATTTTACGAAGACCCAGCCAATCCTGGCAGCTGGGTGGCTTACGGCGACCCGCTTTACAAGCTCTATATCGTGGTCCCTTGAGCTTGGCTCCTTAAGCTGTGGAACAGAATGCATCACAGTCTTCTTTGCATAATTCGCATGCACTGCTGCAAATTCATCATATGTTTTTCTTGTCTGCCTTATCTCATCCATTTTCAGCCATCTTTTCTGAGATTCAGGAATTCAATATTATGTCAGCAAAATGTTCAGGGTCCAGGCTTGCCCCGCCGACCAGAAATCCGTTTATTTCCCTTTGCGCAGAAAGCAGGGCGCAATTGTCCCTGTTCACGCTTCCGCCATAAATGATGATTGACATCCTTGATACCTGCCTTCCATATGCTGCCAATAATGCATTTCTGATAAAATTGTGCATTTCATTGGCCTCTTCAGGCGTTGCATTCTTCCCGGTGCCAATTGCCCAAACCGGCTCATAGGCGAGAATTACCTTTGGCACTTTTTTTCCATCTACCCCTTTCAGGCCTTCCCTGAGCTGCGTCCCAACCACCCTCTTTGCCATGCCTTTTTCCCGTTCATCCAGCGTTTCGCCTACGCAAAGGACCGGCATCATCCTGTTTTCCAGGGCTGCAGCAACTTTCCTGTTTATGGTCGCGTTGTCCTCTTCAAGGATGTGCCTCCTTTCAGAGTGCCCCGCAAGGCAGAATTTTGCATCGAATTCAGCCAGCATCTCAGCCGATATTTCTCCAGTGAATGCGCCTTTTGGCTGGAAATGCATGTCCTGCGCGCCTATCATTATTTTTGTCCCGGCAGCTGCGCGCTGTGCGGCATAAAGCGAGGTGAATGGCGGGAAAACAATGATTTTTTTCTCGCGCCTTTTTTTTATAGGCCGTTCCCCGGCCCCTGACCCTTCCTTCTCCTTCATTATCCTCTTGAAATCCTTGAAGAACACATACGTCTCCTTAGCTGTCTTGTTCATTTTCCAGTTTGCAGCGATAATCATGTCAGTCATTTGCCAATTCCTCGTCAAAGAATACAAATTTTCACTATTTATGTTTTTTCCTTTTGCCTTCTTTGGCAGCAGAAAAGAGGCCGCCCAGTTTTTTCCCGAGCAGGAGCATGCCGATCCCGTAAATTATGGCCAGCAGGAAAACCATCATTCCGGTCCTGAAAAAAAAGCTTTCCGGGTACATCTCAATCAGGAGGTCGTCCATTGACAGCATCCATGTGTCGCCCTGGAAAAATGCGAGGTGGAACCTGCCAAACAATTCAGCAAAATCCCAGAATGATATTATCACAACAGCGGCCAGGCCGAGCACGGCATACCCTCCCGCGCGCAGGGACTTGCCGATTTTTTCCAGGCCTTTCTCCTTCCCAAGGGCAGAAACAAGCCAAAATCCCATGGCAAATGCAAGCAGCACGCTCATTTTCTCTGCCACAAGGACATTCTGCACAATATTTTTCACATCAACCATGTGGAGCCTTTCCTTGAGCGTGTAGTATTCCCCTGGCAGAATGTCAAATTCCTGGCCGTACCTGAAATAACTCAATATTTCGGAAGTTTGCTGCATATAGAATCTGGCAACTGCCGGGGTTTCCCTTTTGCTGAATTCATGAAAATAATATCCCTCGCTGAATGCTACAGCGTGGAATGCCAGTGTGTAGGAAAGCACGAAAAGGGAAACAGCCAGCACAACCATTGCTGTAAAAGATGAAACGCAGGTTTTTTGGCCCTTTGAGGATTCTCTCCTTTTTCCAGGCATATTATCGTCTCCTGTTCCATGACATCTTCTTGATTATGTCGTCAACGCTTCCCGGGATGCCGCCACTTCCATCCTCATCATGCTTTTTCCCCTGGTGCTTTTTGCCGTGGCCTTTCTTATCCTCATCGTCTTCTATGGACTCGAGGCCGAAGCCAGGCGGCATATGCGCCCGGAAAAGAGTTTTTGCAATTTCATCGTCATCAACTTTCTTGTATTTTTCCCCGAGCTTGTCATCTATTCCCTCATCCTTGCTCGAGAACTTCTCGTCCTTTTTCAGGAAATCCTCGTTTTCCTCATCCCTCTTCAGGTAATCATCGCCAAGGCTCTTGCCATCATCCCTGCCGTACATCTTTTCCTGGTGGTAGAGCACATCTTCTTCTTCATCCCCTCCGTGGCTGTGGCCCTGGTACTTGAACATGTCCTTGACTGCAGATGTAAGGGCATATTTTTTCGGGGAGAATTCATCTTCCTCTGATGGATGGTAGGCTGCCATGCCTTGATGGTCGGCAGGGGGTTTTATATTTTTTACCTTTTCTGGCCCGGCAGGACACTGATCTGGCTTTTGTACATGTCATTCAGGGTATAGCCCATCTGGTTCAGGTAGCCTTCCCACTCATGCAGCACATCGCTCCTGCGCTCGGCCCAGCCGAGATTGAGCGAATTGCTCATCAGTTTGAGCGCGCTGTCATATTCCTTGCTTTGCATCATTTCCCTCACATTTCGGATATGCCTGCTGTCAGCAGATTCGACAAGCTGGTTGAAAAAATTTTGTGTATAAGGAGAGGTGTACCATCCCACCACAGTCAAAAAAGCAAAGGTTGCCAGCTTTGCACGCCTAATCCTGAACAGTCTCTCAAGATTCTCGCTGATTGTGGTCACAGCATCCTTTGGCAGCTCAGTATTCCCTGGATCATACAACGCTTCCCTCAGCTCATTTGCATTTTCGCCGATATATCTCTCAAACCTTCTCTTGGCCCGGATGGATTTTCCCATTTTCAATGGATTCATGACAAATTCGGAGAGGCTTTTGTACTCCGGGAATGACGCCAATACCTCTTTGAGGCCCATGATGGCATGTTCATTCCTGCTTTTTCTCTCAGCCTCAATAAGGGCTTCTCCTTGCATAACCCTGCTTTGCCAGTATCCTGTGTCTGAAATTGTGCTGTAAGCGGCATTATCCTCCTGGCTGCCATGCTGCCTGACTATCTCCCTAATTTTCAAGGTGAAATTTTTTGGGTCAACAAGCCTGTCCAGCGATTTTCTTGGAATGATGGTCGCATATTCACTTCCTTGCCTTACATCAGCAGCAAAAATCCTGCTCCCTCCTCTGGAAACAATCCTGTCAATGCTCTCAGCGACAATAAAGCCTGACTTTGGGCTGTTGATCTCGGAGATATGCCGGACGTAGCATTGCACATTCTCAGCTTTTTCAAAGGCATTCTTCCCCATGACATCACCGTCTATCAAGATGGCATTGACGCTTTCCTCAAGCAATGACCTGCCGGTGCTGATGTTGTTCACGAGGAGCGCATTTTGCGATGCATACATCGCAGCATCTCCTGAGAGCGTGCTGTCAACCACAAATGGGTAAAACGCCCTGCCGAAAGCAAACTCTCCTGAAAATTCGGCCTCGCTCGCTATTGGATATTCAGACTGCCAGGCAACTTCATTGCCAGAATAATGGCCTTTGTCTATGAAGACATACCTGCTCCCAAGGAGCGGCCTGTCCGAGCCAAATCTGCAGGCAACGACTTTAATGCCTTCTTCCCTTGCAAGAAAATTATCCTTGCCTCTATCAGTTCTCAGGTAAACATTCTTGCGCTCTGGCTCTGCCATGTGGCTATCACCCATCTCCAGATCTGCAGTCCAACTTTATTTCTGAGGCTTATTGAATACAGGCAATAACTGCAATTCTTGGGTTTCGCTTGTATATGCCTGCTTTGCAGGCTGGCCAACATCGCCGTACATTATTTTGCTGGCTTTCTGGCTCGTTCTTGATCGAATGCTGTTTATGATATTTCTTGTATCAAGCTGGGTGGAATGAACCTGCCTCATGTAGCTGTCTGCAAAAATTGGAATTCTTTCTTGCTGAGCAATCCTTGCCATGCTTTTGGTCAACGCACTGTTGGCAACCATAAACTCATTCACTAGAAACGCAACAGAGTCGTAGCTTTCCATTGCACTTGATAATCCATCAAATGCCTTTTTGCTGGCAGTTAGATTAGTATCAATTTTTGCAGTCATTTCCAATTGGGAGGAAGTTTCTCCTATCGCAGAAGAATAAGTATCTATCCTTTCTGCAAGTTCTTCTCTGTAGTGTGCCAATAGATTCTTACCCATCTCACAATTATCCATAGTTCCTTCATATGCTGTTAATTGCCGTTTCACCTTTAAGACTTCATCAGCCAGGTCACTGAATTCATGCTTCAGGGCCACACCCGCCTTTGATATTTTTTCCCGTTGGGGTAGACTATCATATCTAGATTTTAGTTCCATGCCCACTTGTGCATAGCTATCAAGGGCATCTTTCAGCTGTTCAACATTATCAGCTGCCTGGCTCTGCATACTGTCAAGGTCTTTGATGTGCTCGCCGGCAGAGCTATAATCTCCCTGCCACTTTGTAACGTACTGCTCAAGCCTACCCACTTCATCAGTTGCCTTTGTAATCATTCTTGGCAAAGCTGATCCGGCTTTTTCATTCATTTTCCTGCTTGCCCATTTTCCTATAAGTGGAAGAGCGGACAGAAAACCATAGCCCCTATCACCAGTAACCATCCTGGAGCCGGCTGCATATTTACCAAAAGATTCCTCTGCTTTCCTGTTTTCATCGGCAAATCGTTCATACCTTGATGAAATTTCAACGCTATAGCTTTTGAATTTTTCTGCATGGTATGTGTCTCTGTTTAATGTCAACTCAACACTTTGAATTGGTTGTAATGCTTTGATTTTTTTCCTTGCCACAGCGAGCCTTTGCTCCAGGTTTGCATCCACTCCATCAATCTCAACTTTTTCCATTGTTTTTGCTTCCATCTTATTCACCCCTCCACCATTTTCTTATCTGTTTCAGGCCTTCGGAGCCTGTTTCCATGATTATTTTCACAAGGCTGGCCTCATCCTGCCTTGGATTTTTTTCAGCGGAGAAGAAATTTGTGTCATAATATTTCCATTTGCCGTCGGAGAATACATACTCAACTGCGGTGTTCATGACTTTCCTGTCGCGGACATTCTTGAATTTGTCAAGCGCTCTGTACTCGACTTCCACAGTTGCCCTATTCCCGATGACATTAACGGATTTTCTTTGATAGAGAAACGTGTCACCCGGCAGCTTTTTTTCATGCTCAGCCCTGACTTTGTCCCACTCGCGGATAACATTGTCATACAAATGCAGTATCCTGAACCCTTCGTCTTGGGAATATTTTTGCCCATTTATCTCAGTCCATCTGCTTCCTTTGGAGGCAAGGCTGTCAATATCGTTGCCCTTTATGGAAAATTCATATTGCTCCACAAACTCAAGGCCGTCAAGGTCATAGGAATAATGCACATCTGCTGTCGCAGAATTACCATGCACGGATGTGACATCAGCTGACACGCCCTGCTTCAGCCCTAAATATGACGCTAGCCCCTTGCTCACCGAATCAGGAATGTCATAGGACATCCTGTTCTGGATCTGGTCTTCCAGCCGCATTTCATGGTATTTTCTTTCAACATAATTTGCGCCAGATTTTGCAGCATTCTGCATCACATTCCATGATTTTTTCCCAAGGCTTTCGAGCAGGCCAGGCGCATGCTCTTTCACCTTCTCCTGAGAATAGCCTATCTGGGAATGGCCTATGGCAGATGCGAACAGCACCAATCCAAGCAAAGCCTCTTTTGATTTCATAAGAACTATGTTGCAGGGAGATTTAATGTGATTTACTGTGCAAAAATCGGAAAGATTTAGTTAATAACGAAAAAACCAATTAACATAGCAGAAATATTGCGGAATAATTAGCAATAATCGGAAATCTTCCGTTTATTTCAGAATAAAACAATCAATTTTGGGCATAGGTTAAATTTATTTTACATATAGCTTTATAAATAAGTACACTTACTACTATTAATGAGTAATAAAAAAACTGGACTAAGCATAGTAGTCCCAACATTTAATCGGCCCGATAGCTTGGATAACCTGTTGCATTATTTATCTAACCAAAATGACCTTGGTTCTGAATTCGAAATCATTGTCGTGGATGATGGCTCGGAATCTGATTACCACGGAGTCATTTCTAAACATCAAAACCTCCCACTGGCATTTTACAAAAAGGAGCATAAGGGGCCAGGGGCTGCCAGAAATTTGGGGGTAGAATTATCCAGTTTCAGTGCCGTCTTATTTATCGATGATGATGTGATTCCAACAAATGGCCTTGTAGGGCAGCACATGAGGTCGCATCAGAGAAATCAGCCAGCGTATTCGATTTTGGGGGCCACTTATTTTCCGACTTCTGGGGGTGAAGTTATGGACAGACACGAATATCCAAATGGTGTCACTTTTCGCCTATCCGAGCAGTCCCCTCATTTCAAGGATCAGCAAGTGTTGGATTATACTTGGTTTATTACCTGCAATGTCTCTGTGGACAGGGAACGATTCCTCTCGGTCGGTGGATTTGACGAGAATTTTATTTTTCCAAATTATGAGGACATTGAGTTAGGATACAAACTTGAGGCCAGCGGGGTGCAATTGATATTCAGCAAGGAAGCTAGGGCATACCATCTCAATGTTCACTCCTTTGCAGAACGCAGTAGATGGGCGTATCAGAATGGATATTCCAAGGGCATAATGATTGGCCTTCATCCGGAACTGACAGATGAACTGATTCAATGCAGGAGATACGGTGTCGGCGAAAAAAATCTATTGGAGATGAGGACTGATCTGGTAAATGAAGAAGAAGTCATGGCAAAAGGCCTGGAACTTGAAAAAGCGCTCAGAGCGAATTCAAACCCACAGTTGATGCAGCAATTTGAACAGTTATGCAACGCATTTTATGCGCACCTTGAAGCAAGAGGGCTGCAAGACAGGCTAGGTGGTATGTATCGAGCACCGGGAATTTCGAAACCTACTGGTTTCCAAATACAACATAAATGAAATTGCAACTATCCAAAAAGTTGGCGGCAATACAAATCAGAATTATTTAGTGGCAGGTCCATCACAAAGGTATATATTGCGTGTTTCTAATCCTGCCAAGACTGAACAGGAGCTTGCATTTGAAACTTCTGTGCTTGACCAATTGGCCAACGAGTTATTTGTGCACTTTGTGGCAAAACCAGTGCCGGATGTCCGCGGGAGCAAATATTCCTTAGCACAAAATGGCGCATTAGTGACATTGTTCCAATTTGTCGAAGATGAATCAAATGGCTTTGCCTGGAACCCATCCCATCCCGATAAGGAATTTCTCGAAGATTTGGCAAGGAAAACTGCTATTTTGCACAGGAGCCTTGCTTTATGTCGGCCTGAAGGTCAAAAGGCATCTTTGGCAGAAAAATTCAGACGATACAAAGGCGGCCCTTATTTTGTCGATATTTTGGATGGCGAGAATCTGGTCCACACAGACCTGAGAATCAAAAACTTGGTCTTTCGATCCAATAAAGTCAAAACTATTCTTGACTTTGACGATATGACGCACGGCAATCAGCTATATGATCTTGCCAAAATTATAAAGGAAAATTTTGCGCTCAGGCAGGATTCGGGTGGGAGCCCCTTGCCACACTTTAATCTGGATGCAGCATCAGCATTTCTAAAAACATACCAGGAACTGAACGGCAGGGTGGATACAGAAAAAATCTATGAGCTGATGAAAGCCTGCATTGTTCATGTGCTTAATTTTTTGGAAGGGGACAATCCCCTTCCGCATGAGCAAAGGGAGTTTATACAAAAGCTGAACATCCTGCAAATGGATTATTTGGGCCAGGCCAAAATAAAAAATGATATTATGGGTGTTTTCCGTGAACAGTGAAACTATTGAGGCCTGTTACGGATTGGATGTTGTTAATTCCCGGGATTTAAGTACTGGGCACACTAACCAGACGCGATTACTTACCACTGGAGACGGAAAAAAATTCATAATGAGGATTTACAATAAGAGGCAGCCCGTGGATATCATATCGAGGGAACATGGCCTACTTAAACATTTTTCATCCAATTTTGCATACAATGTCCCCCATTTGCTGCCTAATCGGCAAGGAGGAACACTTTCCAAGTCAGGCGATTTGCAGTATGCAATCTATCCGTACATCCCATCTTCGCAAAGCCCATATGTCATACTGCAACCATCGAAAAAAATAATTCATGAAATCTCAAAATTATCTGCCAGCTTCGCGGCCAGGGCCGCTGAGTATCCAATCCCTCATACCAATGAAATTATTTTGGAGTTGCAGTCCTACAAAAATAGACTGATAGCATACCTTGCCGGCATGCGTCAGGAAAACCATAACACCCCTCTATTTAATGGGAATTTAGCAAATCGAAATGAATTTTTCATGAATAATATCGAAGATTTAGTAAGAATGTTTACAGGTTACACCCCGAGCTCTGTCGCACATACAGACCAGCGGAAGGACAATTTTATATTTTCACCAGGAGATGAAATAACTGGTTTGCTGGATTTCGGAAATAGCATGCTTGCAAGCCCGTGGTACGATATAGCATTTACACTTAAAGAGCATACCCTGCCTCAGGAGATTAGCGCTGACTTCAACTATGCCCTGCTTCACGAGTTTCTCACTGCATTCCACCAAGCCTTTGAATCAAAGGGAGTGAATATCAAAACCGACCAGGAATTACTAGTGCCTTTTATGCGGCTTTCCGCATTGAGATGCTTATCCTGGCTCTTGCAGGACAGAACCCACACACCTGAATACAGAGAGCAGCTTCAGGATTGGATATATAGGCAGGCGGAATTATTGGTGCACGAAAAAACAACCAGAGGGATTATTGGGAGGCTGAGATAATGATATCCCTTATAAACTCCCCAACAGGAAAGAGCACAATACGGCAATGCGCAGGGGGACTAGGGTTTGGAAGCAACGAGGAATCAATCTTCCCGCCGATAGATTTGATGTATTTTGCAAGTGAGATAAGGAAAGAGCAGGATGTGGCAATCCTGGATTGTGATGCGCAGAGTATTCCTAAAACAAGGGCACTGGAATTGATTGCTGAATCGGATGGAGCGATAATTAATGTATCCCTCCCAACAATACATGAAGATATGGATTTTATCAGGGCAGCGTCTGATGTTACAAATGTGCTGCCACAGACATCAATCACCCACAAGCCAATTTTAGAACAAATTTTTGAGGATACAGGTGTTAATCGCATAATTGTTGGGAAGCCTATCACGGATATCAACAGAATTCTCCGTGGAGAAGACACCTCTGTGGCAAAATATGTCAATGGCAGGCTAAGACTTGATAAGGTTGTCTATTTCCCTGCTTTCGACAAGTTGGCGTTGCCAGCCAGGGATTTAATTGACAGCACTCTTTATTTCTACAATTCCCTTGGAAAGCCTTCAACTGTCATCTACACCGGACTGGGTTGTCCGCACCCCTGCAGGTTTTATTGCCCTTATCCCTCAGGCGAAGGGACCATATGGATAAGCCGCAGTGCCCAGGGCATTTTCTCAGAAATCAATGATGCCATGAAAACCGGCAGCAACTCGTTCTACTTTAAGGATACTTTGTTTACCAGTGATCGCGCAAGAGTAATGGACTTGTCCAGGCTGCTTGTGGCAAATCAAGCCAAGATCAGATGGTGGTGCGAAACACGAGCAGACCAGCTGGATGAACAGCTCATGGAATCTATGAGGGAATCAGGTCTTGCAGGTTTGAACCTCGGGATTGAGTCAGGTGATGAGGTTGTCCGGCGCACCAAAACCAAGAATGGTCTAAGCGATAGCAAAATTGATGCTGTTATAAGGTCAGCAGATAAGCTGGGAATAAAGTACGCTTTCCTTGTGATGGTTGGGCATCCCGCTGAGACTCCAGAAACAACCCAGGCTACCTTGGATATTGTGAAAAGGTATCATCCATTTGAAGTTGGCATATGCTATGCGACACCCTACCCCGGTACCGGACTTTATACATTGGCCGAATCCAAGGGGTGGCTGGTGGATAGGGATCTGTCCCATTATGACGGTCGCACCCCTGTTATGCGAACGGATAACATGTCAATTGCAGACATGAAACTATTTTATAATCAATTAAATCAAATGAGGACTAGAAGATGACAGAAAATGTAAAACCGGTACACATACTTGATTTGGAGCTTACAAATTATTGCAACGCTGACTGCGTTTTTTGCCCTAGGGACAGCCTTGGAAGGCAGACCGGCTTAATGAGCCGCGAGACTTTGGATGCAATTATTGAGAATATTGACGGATTTGACTTCAGGTCCATAAACCTGTCCGGGTTTGGTGAGCCCTTGTTGAATAAGAAAATATGGGAGTTTGTGCGCCTGATTAAATCATCCAATGATTCGCCACTTGTGCTTGTCACGAATGGCGCATTGATGCATGAGGATGCAGCCCGATTTATTTTGGATACTGGCATTGATGAGGTTAGAGTTAGCTACAATGGCAGCAGTGAGGAAATCTATAATGCCATGATGAAAAGGCTGGATTATCACGCCACAACTGCGAATGTGCTTGGTTTAATCCGGACAAAAGGAGCAAGGCAGAAGCCTGTTGTCTCTATCAACACAGTTGCAACGGACTACAATACCAGAGACCTTAACAACCTTATCAATTTCTGGACTGAACACGGTGCTGACAAGATTGTGGTTCACCAATGTCACAATCGCGGTGGCTATCTCCCGGACATGAACATTAGGGAGGACATAATTCGCGAAGTTGTACAAGGTGAACGGGCTGATATCAAACCTCAAATACAGCAGTTTCCAACCGAGATAAACTGCAAGCTCTACAACGAACAGATCTTTGTAGCTTGGAATGGAAAAGTGCTTCTTTGCTGCAACGACCTAGAGGGGGGATATGTTTTAGCAGATATAACATCACAAAATATAAAAGAGATATTGCATATAAAGGGACAATATAAGGATCTGCCAGCAATGCCAGCCTTATGTCAGGATTGCCAATATCATCCAATACAGACAAAGAGATGAAAATCATGAAAAAACTGGTTTTGTGGGATATTGACGGAACAATACTGACAGACGGAGGTGCCGGACATAGGGCATTTGAAAAGGCAATAGGGTCTTTCCTTAATTTGGCCAAAATAAGGCATGTGCGCAAAGCCGGCAAGACAGACCCGGCAATTATCAGAGAAATGCTCATGGCTAATGGCTATGACCATGGGCAAATTGATGTCACCTCCAAATTGCTGAATGAGTACGCAAAATATTTTGCAGAAGAATTTTCAAAGGCAAAGGATGCCAAGCTCATCTCAAATTCCTATGACGCTGTCACGGCACTGGCAGGAAATGGGGACTGTGTGCAGGGGCTGGTAACGGGAAATCTTAAGTCTATTGCGCTGGATAAAATGAGAAAATTTGGCTTAATTGCTTACCTCGCTGATGGTGGCTTTGGCTCTGATTCTGATGAGCGAAACGCTATTGCGGAAATAGCGGTAAAACGTTTTCGGAAGAAATACCCTGACATTGCGGAGATTTTTCTGGTTGGAGATACTCAGAGCGATATCAGGGCAGGTAAGCATATTGGAGCAATAGTAATTGCTGTCGGAACCGCAGAAAAAAGGGCAGAATTTGAGGCGGCTGGTGCTGATTTTATAATGGGTAACTTAAAAGAAATATCACAAATCATCAAATAGAAGCAGTTTCTCCTTTTTTGAAAGCCTCTTTGTCACACGCCTTGTCATTTTTATTTCATGTATATTATTTCATGTATATTGTTTCACCCCTGGATGGACCGGTGGTTATCATATGCACAGGCCGGTTTGTAGATGACTGAATGAAATCCACAAAATAACGGGCTTGTGACGGAAGCTTTGATGCATCGGTCATCCCTCTAGTCGATGATTTCCATCCTGGAATATGCTCATATACCGGGTTTGCCTTTTCCAGCAGAGCCCTATTTGGGGTGAACTCGTCCACTCTGTTGCCATCGATTTCGTAGGCAACGCACACCGGAATCTCATGGAATTGATCCAAAATGTCCAAATGAGTGAGCGCCAACTTGTTGAAGCCTGCAGCATCCACAGAGTATTTTAGTGCAAGCATATCCAATCCACCTATTCTTCTGGGTCTCTTTGTTGTTGCCCCATACTCATTGGCAATTTGCTTGATATGTTCTGCAACATCCCCGAAAATCTCAGTGACAAATGGGCCGCTACCGACACATGTTTCATATGTCTTCACCACACCGACTATGTTTTCAAACTTGTCTGGTGGAATTCCCTCATAAATGCTAACTCCAGCAGGCACTGTGGTGGATGAAGTTACATATGGGTATACACCTAAGTTGATATCTCTCATAGTGCCAAGCTGCCCCTCGAATAGCACATTTTTTCCGGCATTGATTGCATTCTTAAGCAAAGTTTTTGTATCCGTTACATGGGGAAGAAGCCTCTCCCTCCACTGTCTGGCGCTGTCAACAATATACCCCAAATCACCTTCCCAATTATACAACCCTGCAAGAATTTTCTTTTTGGTTGCAATCTGTTCAGATAGTTTCTCATAGAAACTACGTTCGTCCAGAAGGTCAAAAAATTTCAGCGCTTCACGCGTCATCACATCTGCATAAGCAAACCCAACCCCTTTTTTTGTTGTGCCTATCCTATTTTCTTGCCTCTCTCTCATCTCATCGAGAACCTGATGAAACGGAAGCAAGACATTTGCATCCCGTGAGATCAGCATATTTTCAGTGCTGAAGCCGGCATCGTTGAGCATTTGCATCTCCTTCAATATACTTTCAGGATTTACAACCATGCCTGATCCAAGAATTGTTATTACTGATGCATGAAATATTCCTGAAGGGATAAGATGCACGATATACTCTTTATTGCCAAAGGTTACTGTATGCCCTGCATTGTCCCCTCCTTGATACCTGACATTATAATCAAAACGAGATGATAATTCATCTACTACTCTCCCCTTGCCCTCGTCCCCATACTGGGCGCCTGCAATTATTGTAACTCCCATTCATTCCCCCTGTCCTAAATATTCTGTTTTCCCAAACCAAAAACAACTGCAAAACTCAATCTATAATAATGAACAATATCTTATAAAGCTATCTGTTTTTACTATTGTTGCATAGTTGCATTTTTTTCATACCGGATAGGTGACATATTCAATGAGAATCGGCCATATCAAAAGGGGCTATTCCAGTAAAATCCATATACTTCAATCCGCAAAGCATAAATACCCGCTTAAATTCTTTAATCGCATGGCAAAACAGCAGGTAAGCAGGGACACTCCGCTGGCAGAGCTG
>Ga0209211_10004797_pt1 | contig 20726 bp, 16 predicted proteins | sample RifGroA2_FD_183992 | JGI IMG/M metagenome (GOLD analysis project Ga0209211, IMG submission 183992) | Groundwater microbial communities from Rifle, Colorado, USA - Groundwater A2 (SPAdes) (version 2) | ecosystem: Environmental > Aquatic > Deep subsurface > Groundwater | place: Rifle, Colorado...
ACGGTGAAGGAGCAGGAGGTTTTTATGTCTGAATTTCCTTTGATGACCCCTCACGGAACTTTTATTATAAACGGCGTAGAGCGCGTCATTGTACCGCAACTTGCCAGAAGTTTCGGGGTTTTCTTTACGGAATCTGAAAATAAGGGTAACAGATATTTTGGCGCTAAAATTATTCCAGCCCGTGGCGTATGGATAGAAATAGAATCCGAAGCTGACGGTGGCATTTACATAAGAATAGATAAAAAAAGAAAATTCCCCGCAACTGCGCTTCTTCGAGTTATGGGTTATGAGACCGATGAAGCAGTTTTGAGAGCTTTTTCCACTAAAGGTGTTGCATCTGCCAAATCTGATGAGCAAAAGCCAGCTTCGGTCTTGGAAAAAACAATAAAAAATTGTTTGGCAAAAGACGGAATCAAGAGTTTAAATGATTCATATATTGAAATTTACAAGCGTCTAAGGGACGGCGATATGGCGACAGCCGATAATGCCAAAGAGTTTATCAATTCTTTATTTACCGCTGAAAAATATGATCTCTCTCCGGTTGGTCGTTTTAGATTTAATAAACGTTTTGATAAGCCTATGGACGAAGCGGCGTTGGCTAGGAGAACTATTTCCAAAGAAGATTTAGTAACTGTGATTGCAAATATCATTAATTTAAACAATGACCCTCTCGCTAAGTCTGACGACATTGATCACTTGGGCCAGAGACGCGTCAGGTTTGTCGGGGAAATACTTCAGCAAAAAATCCGCACTGGTATGATGCAAATCAAAAGAAATATTCAAGACAGAATGTCTATTATTGACGTTGATACCGCAATGCCTATCGCTATTATCAATCAGCGTCCGCTTCAGGCTCGAATAAAAGAATTTTTCACCACAAACCAGCTTTCGCAATTTATGGCGCAAGAGAATGTGCTTTATGAAATAGAACATTTGCGCACTCTCTCGGCGTTGGGGCCCGGAGGCCTCACGCGCGAACGCGCGGGATTAGAAGTTCGCGACGTGCACCCTTCCCATTACGGAAGAGTTTGCCCTATTCATACTCCCGAGGGTCCGAACATTGGGCTTATTTTGCATCTTGCTACTTACGCAAAAATAAATGAATTTGGAATTATTGAAACTCCGTACGTAAAAGTCAAAAATGGAAAATTAACCGACAAAATAGTTTATTTAAATGCGCTGGAGGAAGAAAAATATAATATTGCGCATGCCGCAACTCCCTATGACGAAAATGGAAAAATATTGGAAGAAAAAGTAGAAGCTAGAATTAAGACAGAACCGGGCGAAATTTCCCGCGATAAAGTTGATTTTATTGATGTTTCCCCGAATCAAGCTTTTTCCATAGCAACTTCAATGATTCCGTTTTTGGAACACAATAATGCGAATAGAGCGTTGATGGGATCCAATATGCAGAAGCAGGCTGTGCCTTGCGTATTGCCTGAAGCGCCATTAGTCGCAACGGGTATTGAAGAATTGGCGGCGCGAGATTCAGGCAGGCTAATTGTAGCTCTGGAAGACGGTGTTATTTCTTATTTAGACGCAAAAAAAATAGTTGTAAAAGGAAAAGGGGAACACACATACAACCTCATTAATTTTATGAGAAATAATAATTTCGCCGTATTTCATCAGCGTCCGCTGGTCAATATCGGCGATAAAATAAAAAAAGGCGATATATTGGCAGATACTAGCAGTACTGTCGGCGGACAAATTTCGCTAGGACAGAATATTTTTGTGGCTTTCTTGTCTTGGTCTGGATCAACTTACGAGGATGCGATAATTGTTTCTGAACGCTTGGTAAAAAACAATAAATTCACGTCGATTTATGTTGAAGAATTTACTGCTATCGTACGTGATACGAAATTGGGTCCTGAGATAACGACCAGAGATATACCAAATGTCGGAGAACTCAAACTTAAAGACTTGGATGAAGACGGCATTGTCCGCATTGGAGCGGAAGTTAGAGAAAATGATATTTTAGTCGGAAAAATTACTCCAAAGGGCGAAACTGAACTTACTCCGGAAGAGCGATTGTTGCGCTCAATCTTTGCTGAAAAAGCGCGCGATGTTAAAGATACATCATTGCGGGTTGAGCATGGCAAGCGCGGACGAATTATCGGCGTAAAGATTTTTTCTCGCGATCTTGGACATTCACTTGAAGCGGGAATTATTAAAAAAATTGTAATTGAATTTGCGCAAATCAGAAATATTTCTGTTGGAGACAAGCTTTCCGGACGGCATGGAAACAAGGGAGTTATTTCAACAATTTTACCGGAAGAAGATATGCCTTATATGGCAGATGGTACGCCAGTTGATATTATACTATCGCCGCTTGGTGTTCCTTCTCGTATGAACTTGGGGCAAATTTTAGAAATGCATCTCGGTATGGCGGCGAACAGTCTTGGTTATCAAGCTATTGTTCCGCCATTTTTAGGAGCTAAACACCAAGAAATCAGCCAAGAATTGGCAAAAGCGGGATTACCGGAGAATGGAAAATTGAAACTTTTTGACGGACGCACCGGAGAAGCTTTCGAGCAGGATGTTGCCGTCGGCTATATGTATATGTTAAAGCTCCATCATATGGTTGAAGACAAAATTCATATGCGTTCAATCGGACCTTACTCACTTATCACTCAACAGCCTCTTGGCGGAAAATCTCAAGGTGGAGGACAGAGATTCGGAGAAATGGAAGTTTGGGCGCTGGAAGGTTACGGCGCGGCTTATACACTGCGTGAAATGCTTACTATCAAGTCCGATGATATACTCGGTCGATCAGCGACGTTTGATTCTATTATTAAAAATGAAACAATCAGGCCGCCAAATTCTCCCGCATCGTTCAATGTGCTCCTCAATTATTTAAGAGGTCTAGCGCTTGATGTGAATTTGAAGAAAGGTATAGATAAAGAATAAAAAAATGTTATTATGAAAGATTTTACTGATTGGCATAAAATTAAAAGAAAAGTGGAACTGAAAGAAAACAGGATAAATTTTCAAATCCGAGATGTTTTTTCTTGTTCCATTGGAGAAAATGTTGGCTTCGAGCAGGATGGGCGAGGTGAAGAATTTTTGCGTCCTGTTGTAATAATAAAAAAATTTAATAATGAAGTTTTTTTAGGAGTGCCGTTAACTCACACAAAAAAAGAAGGAAAATATTACTTTTCTTTTAATTTGAATGAAGGGCAAAGTGTGGCTATAGTTTCGCAAGTGCGTCTTTTTGACGCAAAAAGATTGAAGTATAAAATTGGTATGATAAATGAGAAGGATTTTAGTGTTTTAAAAGAAAAAATCAAGCAATTGCTTACTTGATTTTTTCTTTATTTACCCTTGCTTGCGCAAGGGAGGGCCGAAGCCATTTGTAAAAAAAGTATAGCAAATACAAAATATATGTCAAGTATTTAAAAATTTAACCAAAAATCATATGAAAAATAATCAAAAAGGTTCGATTCCAGTAATAATAGCGGTCATAGTTTTAATTGTTGTAGTTGGCTTTTTTCTTGCAAAAAAGGCGGGATATATTTCAGAAAACACTCCAATTGCTAGAGATGCTGGGGTTGCCGACAGCTATAAAGTCTTAAAAGATGAAAGTCTATGGAGAGTAAAATATATTAATAACAGTACACCAATGCAATGGGATATAACCGAAAAAGGTATTCTTCTGAAAGAAGTTCAGCAAAATAAATTTATTTGTGGTGAAAAAGAAGCACAATTCGTAAAATATTCTTCATTTAATAATGATTCTATTGGTGGCTGGGATAATATTTCAGTTGTTGATTGTCTTGACTACTATTTTTATTTTGTCTATGAATTTGGTGATGCTGGTCCAAAACTATATGGCCCGTTTAATAAGGAAAGTAAATAATAAAACATATGAAAACCCTAAATACAACTGAATTTGATAGCATCGCGCTTAGACTCGCTTCACCCGAACAGATAAAGGAATGGTCTTATGGAGAAGTTACTAAACCGGAAACGATAAATTATCGTACTGGTCGGAGCGAACGCGGAGGTCTTTTTGATGAAAAAATATTTGGACCAGAAAAAGATTATGAATGTTATTGTGGAAAATATCGCAGAATTCGCTATAAAGATATTATTTGTGAGAAATGCGGAGTGGAGGTTACTCGTTCTATAGTGCGACGTGAACGAATGGGTCACATAGAACTTTCTACTCCAGTTTCTCATATTTGGTTTTTACGCGGAGTGCCTTCTCGGATGAGCATTCTCTTGAATATATCTGTAACTGACCTTGAAAAAGTCATATATTTTGCTGGTTATATAATTACTAAAGTTCATGAAGGGGAGAAAGATTCTGTTATTACGAGTCTAGATAAGGAATATAAAACCAAATTAAAAAATGTAGCTGACGATGAAACTCGAGAGAAATTGAAAAATTTGCTTTCTATCACCAAAAAAGAGATCGGAGAAATCTATGAAGGAAAAGTTTTAAATGAAATTTCTTTTCATCATTATTCTTTGAAATATGGGACTTGTTTTGAGGCAAATATAGGCGCTGAAGCTATTTACTCTATTTTTAAAAATCTAGATTTGAATAAATTAAAAATTCACACTGAAAAAATGCTTGAAAAAGCAAGCGCGGCCGAAAAAGAGAAATTACAAAAAAGGCTTTCCCTTATTCGCGCCATGAATTACGCCGGAATTCGTCCTGAGTGGATGTTTTTGACTGTTATTCCGGTTATTCCGCCGGTCCTGCGTCCGATGGTTGCGTTGGATGGGGGAAGACACGCAACAAGCGACTTAAATGATCTTTATCGCCGGGTTATAAATAGGAATAATCGTTTAAAAAAGTTAAAAGAAATTAATGCTCCGGACGTAATATTGCGAAATGAAAAAAGAATTATCCAAGAAGCGATCGACGCGCTGATTGACAACTCGATTGCCAAACAAAATGATTCCGCCGCGATGAGTCAATCACAAAAGCGTCCCTTAAAATCTCTATCAGACAATTTGAAATCAAAACAAGGACTTTTCCGCCAAAATTTGCTTGGAAAAAGAGTTGATTATTCAGGGCGTTCGGTTATCGTAGTCGGTCCCGAACTTAAACTTAATCAATGCGGACTGCCGAAACATATGGCTCTTGAGCTTTTTAGGCCGTTTGTAATTTCCAAAATTTTACAAGCAGAACTTGCATTTAATATTCGCGGAGCGAATAAGCTAATAGAAGAACGCACTCCCGATGTTTGGGCGATATTGGAAGAAGTTATTGCTGGGAAATACGTTCTTTTAAACCGCGCGCCGACTCTTCATCGACTGGGTATTCAAGCTTTTAATCCGATTTTGATTGAAGGCAACGCCATTCAAGTTCATCCTCTTGTTTGTCAGGCTTTTAATGCTGACTTTGACGGAGACCAAATGGCAGTTTACGTTCCATTGCTTGAGGAAGCGCAGTGGGAAGCAAAAGAATTAATGGCTGCTAATAAAAATTTACTTAAACCGCAAAACGGGGATTTAATAGTGCATCCTCGTATGGATATGGTACTTGGAAGCTATTGGATAACCAAATCAGTTGACGGTGATCCTGGCGAGGGGAGATATTTTTCAAGGCCCAACACCGCTATTCTTGCTTATGAGTATGGGCTTATATCTATGCGCGCTAAAATAAAAGTTCTCGCAAAAGATAATTACAAGTACAGAAAATTCAACGGAGGAATATTTGATACTTCTGTCGGAAAACTTCTTTTCAATAGTATTTTGCCCGATGATTTTTCTTACGTAAATGATGAAATGACTCAAGACAGACTGTCTTCTCTCTTAGACGAGCTTATTATGCATTCTGGGGTGGAAAAAACTCCCGAAATATTGGATAGAATCAAAGCGTTTGGTTTTAAATACTCAACAATTTCCGGCACTACCTGGGGATTGGACAACGTTTCTGTGTCATCCGAGAAACCGAAAATCATAGCGCAGGGTAAAAAACTTGAAGAAGAAATAATATCGCAGTGGCGTGAAGGTCTTTTATCAGAAGAAGAAAAATATCAAAAAATTATTGAAGTTTGGACGCACACGAAAAAGAATTTGGAAAAAGTTTTGCCAAAAACACTTGATAAGCGCAGTTCTACTTACGATTTATTTACTTCCAAAGCCAGAGGCACAATGAGTTCATTGATGCAAATGACCGGAATGATCGGGCTTATTCAAAATAACCAAGGTAAGACTTTAGAATTTCCCATTATTCCTTGTTATCAAGAAGGACTTTCTCCAATTGAATATTTCGTCATTACTCACGGCGCTCGTAAGGGAGCTTCAGATACTGCGCTGAACACCGCTAAGGCTGGATATTTAACTCGAAGGTTAGTTGATGTTGCGCAGGATGTTGTTATTACTGAAGAAGATTGTGGTACTAAAGAAGGAAGAATAGTTACTAGGGAAGATATTTCTGGTATTGAAATTCCACTTTCAAAAAATATTCGCGGACGAGTATTGGCAGAAGACTTGAAAAACAAAAATGGCAAGGTAGTTTACAAAAGAGGGTTTTTGATTACTAAAGAAGAAGCGTACAAGATTGAAGGAGCAGATTTTACGGAAGTATTTGTTCGTTCTCCTTTAACATGCCGCACTGTTCACGGTCTTTGCGTGAATTGTTATGGACTCGATTTAGGGAGAAATCGCCTGGTAGAGCTTGGTGAGGCTGTCGGTATCATTGCGGCCCAAGCCATAGGAGAGCCGGGTACCCAGCTTACGCTCCGCACATTTCACGCTGGAGGTGTTGCTGGCACTGACATTACCACAGGGTTACCGCGCGTTGAAGAGATATTTGAACGAAGAATTCCAAAAAATCCGGCAACCATTTCTGAAACTGATGGAGAAGTCATTTCTATTACGGCAAAAGACGGAAAGGAAAAAATAATTAAAGTGCTTTCCGATATCAAATCAGATGATAAGAACAACAATAAGAAAAATGAAATGGAATATATTGTAGCTTTTCATAGAATGCCGATAGTTAAAGTAGGCGACAAAGTTAAAAAAGGAGATCTTTTAACTGACGGATCAGCCGACATATCTTCTATGTTCAAGTTTGGCAATAAAGAGTTAGTCGAAAAATATATAATTCGAGAAATTAATAAAGTTTACGAATTACAAAGCGCTTCAATTTCAAGAAAACATACAGAAATAATTATTCGCCAAATGTTTTCACGCAAGAAAATAAAAGATGCCGGTGATACCAATTTTTCAATTGGAGATATTGTTGAGAACACCGCATTTATGGAGGAAAATTCCAGAATTGGGGAATTGTATGGAAAAGATGCTGAAGGAAAGAAAGCAAAAGCGGAAACAGTTGTGCTTGGTATTACGGAAGTTTCACTTCGCACCAAGAGCTGGCTTTCTGCCGCCTCATTTCAGAATACTAATCGTGTTCTCATTGAAAATGCTATCAAGGGTGGAGTGGATTCTCTGCGAGGATTGAAAGAGAACGTCATAATCGGACGACTCATTCCAGCGGGAACTGGATTTAAAGATAGGATCAAAGCTGAAACGGAGAAATAGTTTTGATTTATTAACAATTTAATAGAACAATAGGTCAATAAGAAACTATGTCCTCATCTGTTGATCAAATAAAATCAAAAATAGATATACTTTCGCTTGTTAGTTCCTATATGAAGCTGGACAAGGCGGGGGCAAGCTGGAAAGGCAAGTGCCCATTCCATAATGAAAAAACGCCGTCGTTTTTTGTTTCGCCTAGCAGGGAGAGTTATTATTGTTTTGGTTGCGGGGCGCGAGGAGACATTTTTACTTTCGTGGAAGAATTTGAAGGGCTTGATTTTAAGGGTGCGCTAAAACTTTTAGCAGATAGGGCTGGAGTTCAACTCGAAGTTTATAGTAAGGAAAACAGAGAAGCCAAAGAGATAAAAAGTGAAAAAGAAAAACTTTACGGAATAATGGAAGAAGCTGCGAAATTTTTTGAAAACAATTTAAAAAATAATAAGCAGGCGCAAGAATATTTGAAGTCTCGCGGACTGGAAGAAAAAACTATAAAAGATTTTAGGATTGGTTATGCTGTTTTGGACTGGCGCACTCTTTACGATTATTTGAAATCCAGAGGTTTTGCTGACAGTGAAATAGAAAAAGCAGGTCTGGCCAAAAGGCCGGAGGCGGAAGCAGGGAGGCCGAATAAGGCGATGTATGACAGGTTTCGCGGCAGAATAATGTTTCCTATTTCCGATTCAAGCGGACGCATTATCGCTTTTTCGGGTAGAATTCTAGTTGACGATGGAAAATCGGCCAAGTATTTAAATAGTCCGGAAACTCCCATATTTAATAAATCTTCTGTACTTTTTGGCATAGATAAGGCAAAAGATTCAATTCGCAAAAACAATTTTTCCATTCTAGTGGAAGGCCAAATAGATCTTGTTTTATCGCATCAAGCGGGTTTTAAGAATACTGTGGCATCTTCTGGTACTGCTATGACTGACGTGACAATATCTAAAGAAAATATTATAAATAATTTAGGTCTCATTTGCAGATTATCAAAAAATATTGTTCTTGCTTATGATGCCGATAAGGCTGGAATTAATGCATCAAATCGTTTTGCGAAAATTGCGTTATCTTTGGGTATGGATGTAAAAGTGGCGGACATGAGAGAGGGCGTAGATCCCGCTGATATTATCTCAAAAGAAGGCAAAGATGCCTGGCGGCAAGTTATACGAAATTCAACGCATTTTATTCCATTTATATTAGGGTTAATTTTGAAGGATGCGTTCGGTGATGAAAGAAAAGTACGTCTTGACTCGGCGAGGCAGGTTGGCAAAGAAATCAGAGAACGCCTTTTACCTTTCTTGAATAACTTGGAGAGTGCCATAGAAAAGTCCCATTTTATCAAGCTTATTAGCGATAAATCTGGTATATCTGAAAATGCTCTAATAGAAGATTTGAAGAAAGTTGAGTCTGAATTAAAATATGACAAAGAAGAAACAGAAATTGCTAGAGTTAATGTTGAAAAAAAATTAAGAAAAGACCCAATCGAGCGCAGACTTCTAGGGATAGCTTTTTGGCAAGAAAATATGCAAAATAAGACCATAGACACAGAATTCATTTTAAAAAAATTAGATAAAGCAAAAGAAGTCTACAAAGAAATGAAAGAAGATTTAATTTACGAGGCGGAAGAATTTTATTTAAATAGTGAAAATCTGAAAAAAGATGTAAATGAGATGTTGCTTTCTATTGAGGAAGAATATTTAAATGAAGAAATGTTAAAAAAAATAATAGAACTTAAAAATCCAAAAAACAAGAAAGAAGAAGTAGAAATTTTGAAAAGAATCAGTGAGATAACTAAAAGAAAGGAAGAAATTAAAAATAGCCGCTAATAAAAGTATGAAGAAAAAAACAAAGAAAAAAAATAAAAAGTTTAAAGCTAAAAAGGTAAAAGTTGTAAAAAAGCTACGCAAAAAACTATTAAAAAAAGTTTTTGCCAAGAGTAAAAAAAAATTATCTTCCTTAGAAAAAAAAGCGGAAAATCTAACTCGCATCTCAAATGAGCTCATAGAAAAAGGACGCAAAAGGGGATTCATCACTTATGATGAAATATTGAAAACTTTTCCAGATATTGAAAATAATATTCTATTTTTAGACGAACTCTACGAAAAATTCACAGTTGCTGGAATTGATGTGCTTGAAGGTGGAAATTTGCTTAATCTCAATACCGATCTGACTGACAAGGATTTAAACAAAGGCACGATGCATGATTCTATCCAAATGTATTTGAAGGAAATAGGTCAGTATCCGCTTATTCACGCAGGCGATGAAAAAGACCTTGCTAAGCGCATTGAGCATGGCGATCTGGAAGCAAAGAATCTGCTTGCTCGCGCGAACTTGCGTCTCGTGGTTTCAATTGCCAAAAAATATGTGGGGAGGTCCGCTAATCTGACCCTTCTTGATCTGATTCAAGAAGGCAATTTGGGCTTATTCAAGGCAGTTGAAAAATTTGATTGGACTAAGGGGTATAAATTCTCTACTTATGCAACTTGGTGGATTCGCCAGTCTATTACTCGCGCATTGGCCGACCAGTCTCGTACCATTCGTATTCCAGTACATATGGTTGAGACTATTTCTAAATATAAACAAACGCACAGGAGACTCAGTCAAGACTTGGGTCGGGAGCCGTTGGCAGAAGAAATTGCCACTGAAATGGGTATTCCAGTTGAAAAAATCCACACAATTGAAAACATTAGCCAAGAAACAGTTTCTCTAGAACAGCCGGTGGGAGACGACGACGATAAATCAACATTAGAAAATTTTATTCCGGACGATAAAATTTTGCGTCCAGACCAAGAATCTTCTCGCAGAATTCTCTCTGATCAGATTCGTGAAGTTTTAAGTGAGCTGAACCCTAAGGAACGAAAAATACTTGAAATGCGATACGGATTGCTAGATGGCATCCAGCATACTCTCGAACGAGTAGGAGAAGAATTTGGGGTAACTCGGGAACGTATTCGTCAAATTGAAGCAAAAGTTCACGAAAAACTTCGCCAGCACGAAAAAATTGCAAGGTTAAAAAATTATCTTGATTAGCTTACTTCAACGCGTTGTTAATCTTGAGCAAGTGAGCAATGAGCAAGGGTAGTCCTTGCTCATGCTTAAAATTACTCGGTAACACTATTTTCACAGAATGTTTTTTCTTGTGTTTTTAAATCCAGTTCCATATTTTTTATATAATTTGGAACAAGAGAAAAATCGATAATCGATGCTTCTAGTCGATTATTTTTTAGAAAATCTTTATAACTGGAAAATTGATATTTTTCTAAAAATTCTTCTGCTTCTTTTTTGTTTCTTACACCATTTTCCTTCCAGTTTTTCTCAATGATTGATATGGGATTTAAGTGTAGATAAGAAAATATATACATATATTGTGATTCATTATCAATATGCTCCGATCTAAAAGGGTGAGTAAGGAGAGAGCCACTTCTTCCGTATTTAGTATTAAAATACATTGAATAAGCAGTTAAAAGTTTTCCCATGAATTTACTAATACCATTTTCAGTATGTTCATATAAAATTAAGTGAAAATGATTTGGCATCAGGCAGTAGCCCAGAATTGACACAAGAGTTTTCTCTCTTTTTTCTTTAAAAATGTTTCCTAAATTATTTTTATTTTCTCGCAGAAAATTGTCCATTTTGAATGATGTATTTTGATTCATGATATACAAAAGAGCTACAAAACGATTGTAATCTTTATTACTCATAAATATTTTTCTTTTCTCTACCCCTCGAGAGTAAATGTGGTAATACTCGTTTTCAGCAAATGGTGTTTTTCTATACATATACATCCATTATATACAAACAAAAAAATCTGAGCAAGGGGAATCCTTGCTCACTTTAATGAACATAAGTTATATAAAGGATGGAATTTTTTTGGGACAACTCCAGTATTTACCAATAGAAGGCTTGAGGATGTAAAAGGAAATTGCAATATTTTAAAATCCTATCTTTGGGATGCCGGCAGTCAGCAATGGATAAATCTTCCTTTAACGGAGAAATTAGATGAAGGGGATGAAGAAAGCAAGTGGGGCGGAGGAAATCATGTTCTAGGTATGGTTTTAAAAGTTGCTGAAAATTGTGCTTTAGGAGAGACAAAATCAGATATTCCACAAATTCCTAGAATTCCAAACTAACTAATATATACAAAAAAGAGTGTGAGGAAAGTCTTTATTGTCAGTTGACTAGTTTACTTCAACGCGTTATCTATCTTTGGTTTGACTGTCGTCCACGATTCAGCGCCGTCGATGGTTGCAACAATTTTTCCGTTTTTTAAGATAAATCCTTTTGGTGTACCTGTAACTCCCGCATTTATTCCTTCGGTTTTAGATAAGGTTATCACTTGCGTATATTTTCCAGATTCGAGACATTGATCAAAAGTGGCTGAATTTAAACCTAAACCTTTGGCAAAAGTTTTTAAGTTCGGGGTAGAAAAACCACCTTTGTTTTCTCCATTTTGATGGGCATAAAGATAATCATGATATTCCCAGAATTTACCTTGGTCTCCGGCACATCTTGCGGCTTCAGCTGATTTTATTGATTCGGGTCCTAAAAATGCCCAATCCCTATACACAAATTGCACATCTCCATTTTTTACATATTCATTGATTCCAGTCATAAACGGAGACCAACTCGGATCAATTTTTTTTAAATATTTAACTGTATCTGTATTGGATGCCAAACCAGAAACTGCCCCGCAAAAAGGACACTGAAAATCTTCGTATAAAATAAGCGTAATTTTTGCCTGTGAATTTCCAATTGTTTTGTCTCCCGTTCCAACTGGCGTCAAAATCGTTACTGGAACTCCTTCAGTCCTCTCTGCGGGAATATTTGACAGTTTGCCTCCTTTCAGTAAAATCGCTCCAGCGATAAGGATGCCCACCACAAGTATCGCTCCAGCTATTTGTTTTTGGCCGTTATTTTGATCTCCAGTATTCTTATTTTCTTCTTTGTTTTCGATATTATATTCTTCCATTCTTGCATTATAGCATTTTAAAATAATATGGTATACTTATCGTATTAGTGAATAAAGGTCTTTTATTAGTTAACCGTCTCAATATATGAGACTAAGAAATATATGCTTAATAGAACAGGTTCTTGGAAGGGTTGTTGTACTCCAGCTTTAATAGGTGAAATTTTGCTCATGGTTGGAGGTGTCAATTGGGGCTTGGTGGGTGTTGGAATGTTAGTGGGTAGTGATATAAACGCATGGAATGTTGTTCATATGGTGTTTGGGTCTGTGTCAGTTGTTGAAGGTATCATTTATGTGCTTGTAGGTATTGCAGCTGTTATGAAAATTTTTGGCTGCAAGTGCGAAAAGTGTTCTAATATGTGCAGTTCTTGCGGTGCTGATAATAAGACAGCGGGGACTATGTAATATTTGAGCAGTATGATTTCAATCTTGAATATCATATTTTACCTGTTGGTCTTTTTGTCTGTTTATGTGCAGGTGTTTTTTTTCGTTACTTTTCTTGAAAATAGAAAAAAGATAATTATCAGAAATGGCAAATTTGAACTTGATCATTATCCGACAGTAACGATTGCTGTGCCGATTTTCAATGAAGAAAAAACCATTTATCAAACAATCTGCTCATTGTTAAACTTGAATTATCCCAAGGATAGAATTAAAATTTTTCTGATTGATGATGGATCTACTGATGAAACCCGGAATATAATTTCTAAATTTGCTCAATATCCGAATATTAAAATTTTCCATAAAGCGAATGGAGGGAAATATACTGCGCTTAATTTAGCCTTAGAACATACCGAAGCCGATTTTTTTGGCGGTCTTGATGCTGATTCTTTTGTTGATTCAGAATCCCTTATCCGCATTATGAGTTGTTTTGAAAAAGATAAAAGCATTATGGCTGTCGCTCCCTCTGTTGCGGTATATAATCCAAGAAATTTTGTCCAAAATGCCCAAAAAACCGAATATTATATGGGTATTTATTTTAAGAAAATGCTCGGTTTTTTGGGGGCCATCAATGTAACCCCGGGACCTCTTACAATCTTTCGCAAAAAAGTTTTTGACGATTTGGGTTTTTACCGCCGCGGTCATAACACGGAAGATATGGAAATTGCTTTTCGAATGCAAAAAAATCGTTACAAAATAGAACACTGCAATGATGCGTATGTTTATACTAACACGCCAACAACACTTAGAAAGCTTTATCGGCAAAGGCTTCGCTGGATTTTTGGTTTTATGAATAATACTCTTGACTACAAGAATGTTTTGTTCAGGAAAAAATACGGCGATTTTTCTTTTTTTACTTTACCTATGGGAATTATTTCTATCGCTTCCGTTTGTTATCTCTTTGGTCGGATAGTTTATAGTTTAGGTTATTTTCTATATCTAAAGATTCTGCAGCTTCAAACTGTGGGATGGCATTTTACCGCCCAAACTTATAATTTTGATTTTTTCTTTTCAAATACGCAGCCTTTTATGTTCCTTGTTATTTTCATTTACTTTTTTGTTATTTTTTCAATAATTTTTGGACGAAGAATGATAGAAGGCAAATGGGGCTTTTCTTTAAATATGCTTTATTTTTTCCCTATTTTCAGTATTGTTGCTCCGTTTTGGCTTCTAAAATCAGTTTACAATACCATTTTTAACAGAAGACCAGATTGGAGATAGGAAGTAGTTGAAAGTCATTATGATTGATTGGAAAAAATATTTAATTGTGTTTTTAATTACTGTTGGTCTTTTTCTGACCGCAAGTTATTTAAGCAATTATTTTGGCAATAAAAAAATTAACCAATTAAAATTAATTCAAGATAAAATAGCCATTGATATTCTCTCTTCCGAAACTCAATTTTCGTTGCTTTCAGAACTTTCTTGCAAAAATGTCTCTGGTTCCGTGCTCTCGGGCGAACTTGACGAACTCGGACGCAAATTAGATTGGAGCCAAAATAATTTAGGCGCGACAGATGAGGTTTCTTACTTAAAAAAATATTATTCTCTTCTTCAAATCAAAGATTATCTCTTGATGAAAAAAGTCTCTGCAAGTTGTGGAGAAAAGTTTGCGTTTATCCTTTATTTTTACACAACTAAAGAAAATTGCAGTCTTTGCGAGAAAGAAGGTTTGGTGCTGACAAATCTTCGCAATAAATATCCAGAATTACGCGTCTATTCTTTTGATTATAGTATAGATCTTTCAGCAGTAAAAGCGATGCTTGCCATTTACAAAATAAAGGATACCGAACTTCCCGCGCTTGTCTTAGATGATAAATTATTAACCGGTTTTTACAGTCTGGAAGATCTTGAATTATATATCAAAGAGTCTTTTAAACTGCAAGAAAAAAAGTTAGAAACTAGACCATTGGTAAAACCTGCGCAATAAAAATTAATTCTGTATATGAAACTTAGTTTGGTAATTCCAACATACAATGAAAAAGAAAATATACCGAAACTTATTCTTGAACTAGAAAAAGAGTTTGATCAAAATAAAATTAATGCGGAAATTATTGTTGTCGATGACAATTCTCCAGATGGAACGGGAAAAATTTTAGAAAATTTAAGAACAAAACATCAAAATCTTAAAATAGTCCATAGACAGGGAAAATTAGGACTTTCATCTGCCATAACAGAGGGCTTTAAAATTGCTGAAGGTGATATTTTTGGAGTTATGGACGCGGATTTGAGTCATCCTGTGGAAAAAATCTGTGAGATGTATCAAACGGCGATAAAGGATGCTGATCTGGTCATTGGAAGCAGGTATATAAAAGGCGGAAAAATAGAAGGCTGGAATTTGTACCGAAAAATATTATCCAAAGGAGCAATTTTTTTAGCCAGAATTTTTGCAAATGTATTTGATCCAATGTCGGGATTTTTCATGATTAAAAGAAAGCTTGTTCTTAACAAAGAGATAAATCCGAAAGGTTTTAAAATTTTGCTTGAATTATTAATAAAGACAAACTGTAAAAATATAATAGAAATTCCCATTACTTTCACTAATCGAACAGCCGGAAAAAGCAAAGCCGGAATTAAAGAAATTATTTATTATCTTCAAAACTTGCTGAGGTATCTTCCTTATAAAAAGAAAATCATGCTTGAATTTTTTAAATTTTGTCTTATCGGGCTGATTGGAACTTTCATTAATATATTCATATTGTATATACTGACCGAATATTTTTATCTTTACTACATAATCTCCGCTCTTTTTGCCTTTATTGTCGCCGTAACCGCTAATTTTATTTTTAACAAAATATGGACTTTTGGTGAAAAGATACACGAGAGAATGTTAAAAAAGTACGTTCATTTTTTTCTGGTGAGTTTAACCGCTTTATCGGTCAATCTATTTTTTCTATATATTTTCACAGAATTTTTAGGAATATATTACATAGTTTCGCAGATTATGGCGATTGGAATTGCGCTTATGGTAAATTTTATCGGAAATAAAATATGGACATTTCACAAATAATCAGAAAAATAAGGAAATATTGGCTAGAAATGGAAAAAACGGATAAGTTAATTATTTTGCTGTTAATTTTTTCATCGCCGAAAGCGTTTTAAAAAAACCGCCAGAGTTTGAGAGCAACGGCCTGTATCGGCACGGAGTTTGTCGGCCGCGAACGTACTCTCAAAATCTCTGGCGGAAATGGTTATCTCTCCTTAATCGGAGAAATAAAGAACAAAACGCCGGGAGACAACGCCGACTGGCTGGTAGGTAGGAAACAGATCACGGTTTCCATGTATGCCAGTGTGGGTGGCGCCGCCCCCCGGTTAAAGTCGGGACGAACTCGTCCCTAAAAATGCGTCCCGCGGGAAAGGCGATGACGTTACGTTACCACCTATCAAAGGTTCAAGGTGGGAACAGCTTTCCCGAGGGCGCAAAGCCGGTCCTTCATTGCTTAGCCAAACCGACGACCGACTTAACCTCCTTAATAATATGATAACAAAACAACAAGAAAAATCAAACAAATATTCACAAAAAAAACGCCCTGGTCGAACAACCAAGGCGGCCGGGGAATCCGCGGAGCCCAGCAGTGTTTCGGCATTGTTAGCTCGGTTCACTGACTCGTACGGATCTCCTTGCCCAGCAAAGCTAGTATAACACATTGGGTCATGAGTGGATTTTTAAACTGTAAAACTTGCAACTTAAAACTTTCTACAAAACTGGAGTACCTTTACGATACCGCTAGAACCTACTTTATCAAAAATAGCTGAAAATCTCCAGCGTGCCTCGCGCGTGCTACGCACGCCTGTGTATGCACACAGTTTCTCCAAAGGAGAAAGCGAGGCACGCAATGCACCGAACGGCTCAAATGGCAGGAAATGAGCCGTTCGGAAAAATGAACTCGGTTTTGCGAAACAATTTTGCGGGAGGGAGGATTCGCAAAACCGAGACTAATGTTTTTAAAATTCGGCGGGGTTTGGGCTTCCGCCCCGCAGGAGGGCGCGGGAGGAATGCGGGGCGGGTTTCTGATTTTAGCGAAGGCGATTCTTTCTAAAACACTCAAAATTTGATAGAATTGTCCTATGTCTACAATGATTACCAAAAAATTAAGATTTATGGATTTTTGTGCCGGAATAGGAGCTGGCAGACTTGGGCTTGAAAATGTGGGACTTTCTTGTGTGGGTTTTTCAGAGATAGACAGACAAGGCGAAAAAACATATAGAAAGTTTTTTGGCGAAGACGAAACAAATTACGGAGACTTGATGAAAATTGACCCTAAAAAACTTCCAGATTTTGAAGTTATGATTGCGGGTTTCCCATGCCAAACTTTTTCCGTTATTGGACAAAGAAAAGGAATGGGAGATAAACGAGGACAAATAATCTTTGGTTTGATAAAAATTATGCTGGCAAAAGATGTTAAATATTTTATTTTGGAAAATGTAAAAGGTTTGACGAATCACAATAGCGGGAACTCAATGAAAGTTATTCTTGAAGAATTGGACAAAGCAGGATATAAAGTTTTTTATCGAGTTTTGAATAGTGTGGATTATGGCGTTCCTCAAATGCGAGAGAGAATATATTTTGTCGGCATCAGAAAAGATTTAATCCCCGAGGATTTTGAGTTTTATTTTCCAGATCGTCAGCCTAGAAAAAATCTTGAAGATTATTTGATTGACACTAAAAAGCTTGAATTTGACGAAAAAAAAGAAACCTACGAAACCTTTTTGAAATACTTGGAAAATAAATACAACAAAGGTCAGTATGGTATTGACGAGCTTCTTGAACAAGATTACAGAGTTATTGACACCAGACAATCTGACTTAAGAATATACATAAATAAAGTTCCAACTCTTCGGGTCGGTAGACACGGAATTTTATATGTTAAAAATGGAAAATTCAGAAAGTTATCCGGTTTGGAATCGTTGCTTTTGCAGGGATTTCCTGTTGAGATGGCAAAAAAGGTGGATGGCGAGATTGAGGAAATTAATTTATTAAAGCAAGCTGGAAATGCCATGACCGTGAATGTGATTGAAGCCATTGGAAAACAATTATTTGAAACTTTAGACAAATATGAAAAACCAAGAAAAGAAAAATATTACGCGGTTGATAGCGTTAGGGTCTAAAACTGCAAAAGGCGGATTTAAGAACGAGAATGACGTTATTAAGCGTTTTAATAATTGGAAAAAAGATAAAGTTGCTCAAGAATGGTTAATGGAAATGAGCTACAAAATTGACGATATTGAGTTTGTGAAAGCGAAAAAAGTAATAGGTCAATACAAAGCGGATATTCAAGTTAGAATAGTTGTTTTGATTAAATTGAAATCGCAAGAAGATTTGCAAAATTTGCAGGTCAAACTTGTTAGCAATCCGCAAGGATTTAACCAAATAGATAAAAGAAAAATTGACAAATATATCGAACTTTGGAACATTCCACAGGATATTGCAAAAATATTGAAACTTTTCACAGGCGAAATAACACCGGCAAAAAGCGGCTTAAGAGATCCGAGAAGAACGTTTTTGAACGAAATGAGTCAAACAGATCAAGATAAACTTGTGGATTTTGTGAAAAGAAACAAAATTTTAATAATTTCAGACTTATTAAAAGGGCGAGGAGAGTTTTCGGCTGATTGGACTTTGGTTATTTTGAAAATAAACGGCGAAAGTAAATGGGTTTTGAAATCCATAAATGAAGTAATGAATGTTTTTGGTGCCGGCGATGTGAGAATTACAGGTCAAGGAAGTTTGAAAATTGGCAAAATAGGAATGCAAAGAAAAGGCGGAGATGGCGGACGAGAAAGCGCTAAAATGTTGCAATTTAAAATCAATCCTGTCGAACTGTTTGGAAGATAAAATTTATGCCTGATATTGTCTCAAAAAAGAAACGAAGCGAGATAATGTCGCGGATAAAAAGCAAGGATAGCAAAATTGAAGTTTCTTTCAGAAAAGAACTTTGGAAACAAGGTTTTAGATACAGCAAAAATTCCGCAAAGTATTTCGGGAAACCAGATGTTGTCTTGTTAAAACATAAAACAGTTATTTTTATTGATTCTTGTTTTTGGCATGGATGTAAAAAACATTGTCGCATTCCAGCCGTTAGAAAAAAATATTGGACTGAAAAAATAGTGAGAAACAAAGAAAGAGATAAAGAGGTTTCAAAATATTATAAAAAACAAAGTTGGAAAATTTTTAGGATTTGGGAGCATGATTTGAAAGAAAAAAGGTTTAATTACAAAAGGTTTATAAAATTTGGTTGATTACAAGTGTTTATTGTGATAGAATGCCCTTATGACCAAGACGGATTTGATAAAAAAAATTGAAGAAAAACGAGGCTCAAAAGTGATTACATATATCACGAGTGATAGACAGGGACCCGTAAATGCTCGTGTTGCAATGGATGTTATTCCTTTGGTTAGCGAACAACTTCGCAAAATCGGCAAGGTTAGCAAAATTGATCTTTTCCTTTACACCGCTGGCGGAGATACCATGGTTCCTTGGCGTGTTGTTTCAATGATTCGAGAATATTGTGATACATTTTCAGTTCTTATACCTTACAAGGCACATAGTGCGGGCACAATGATTTCTCTTGGAGCTGATGAAATAGTAATGAGCGATTTATCGGAAATTTCACCAATTGACCCATCAACTGCAAATATTTTTAATCCGTCTGACCCAACAAACCCGCAAAATAAAATTCCAATTTCGGTAGAAGATGTTATTGCTTATTTTGATTTGGCAAAAAATAAGTTCGGCATAAAAAGTGACGAAGATTTGACGAAGATTTTCAATAAATTTATGGAATCAAACCCGCAAATTCATCCACTTGCTCTTGGTAATGTGAATCGCACCCACAATCTTATCCGCTTACTTGCTAAACGTTTGCTCAAGAGCCATAAAGAACCGATGAAAGAAGATCAGATTGAAAAAATTGTTGAGGCATTTACCGAAAAGCTTTACTCCCATATGTATTTTATAGGCAGAAAGGAAGCAAAAGAAGAATTGAATGTGAAATCAATTGTCTATGCCGATACGGATCTCTCTGGTCTTATGTCTGGACTTTACTCCGAATATGCTACAGAAATGGAATTGCAAAATGTTATTTGGAATCCGGAAAATGAAATCGGGATGAATGCAAGCCAAAACAAAAAGGAATACAAAGTAGCTTTCGTAGAAAGTGCTGTGCTTTCAAGGGCTTACAATCTAACAATGGAGTTTAAACGCCAGCAAGTAATGGTTCAGCAGGGAAATATGCAAGTCCCCCAAGACCAAGTGGCTATGCGGATTGTGGGACAAGGTTGGAAATAATTTGTAATTTATGCTAACATATAGAAACATGGAAAATTTAGAAAAAATTTTAATACAGAATAAAGATTCAACAAGTACAGTAAATTGCGGGATTTTAGTAATTTCCTCTGAAACTTTATCAGTTGGCACTACAAATTGTGAAATAGCAATAGTTAAAGTTGAGTATGATTCAATCTCTAATCAAGAATATGCAACAAGTTGCGGTGTACCACTTGCTGAAAAATTGTCCACTACTGGGGTAATAAGTCCGAGTGATTATATTGGAAGTTATATAACATCTTTCGTTGGCGGTTCTCTAAGTGCTACAGCAGATTTTTTAGTTGATCAAATAAGGTCACAAAATAACTGGTTTGCAATTCGTATCACAAATCAAAACGAAAATTCAATCTATAGGATAATCTACAAAGTCTCTGACTGATTTTTTGTAATCGCCTTCGCTAAAATCAGAAACCCGCCCCGCATTCCTCCCGCGCCCTCCTGCGGGGCGGAAGCCCAAACCCCGCCGAATTTTAAAAACATTAGTCTCGGTTTTGCGAATCCTCC
>Ga0209211_10004799_pt1 | contig 20715 bp, 24 predicted proteins | sample RifGroA2_FD_183992 | JGI IMG/M metagenome (GOLD analysis project Ga0209211, IMG submission 183992) | Groundwater microbial communities from Rifle, Colorado, USA - Groundwater A2 (SPAdes) (version 2) | ecosystem: Environmental > Aquatic > Deep subsurface > Groundwater | place: Rifle, Colorado...
TTTCGTTTTCGTCGTACGCGGCGCGCCGCGAGCTTGAGTCGGGCGCGACACGCGTTGCCGCGCTCATTATCGAAGCGCGGAGCAAGACGCTCGCGGGGGAAAATAGTTCTGCATACGGCGTGCATTTTGAGCAGGACCGCGCGGCGCTTTTCCGCGCGCCGACGTATGTTTCGGGGAGCGCAGACAACAAAACAGAGATGCTTGCGCGCCGCACGCTCATCTCTTCCATTGATTTTACAAACAGCGAAGTAGTTTTTAAACGGCTTACTGGCGCGGCGGTGTCTAGCGGCTCGGTAACGCTCTCGGTTCGCGGCAATCTGTCGCTTATCAAAATAATTACGGTTGAGTCCGTGGGGACGATTGAGGTTGAATAAGGTGTATAATAGAGTAATGCGAGGATTTTCTCTTGTTGAGATTTTGGTTTCGGTGGCGGTGCTAATTGTTTCTTTTGTTTCAATACTCACCGCGTTTCAAGTGGGTTTAAAGCATGGGAGAGGTAGTATGGAAAATATACAAGCAACGGCGCTTGCGGAGGAGGGCATGGAAACAATGACCTCGCTTCGCGACGCGGGATGGAGCAACCTCTCGTCGCTTGAGGCAGAAACCGAATACGATTTGCGTTGGAGCGGCGCGCAGTGGGAAACAACGCAAACACCGCAGATGATTGACGATGTTTTTCGCAGGACCGTCGCTGTGAACGATGTGTACCGCAGAGATTCCGACAAGGATATCGTACCCCAGGATTCGCCTGATGCGAAATCAATTGACGCTGGGACGAAAAAAGTAACTGTACGCGTGTCGTGGGCGACGACCACGCCGCCAGGAAGAGAGAAGATTATGAGAACATATCTTATGAATCTCTTTCAGTAAAATTATGCACCGCGGATTTTCTTTAGTGGAACTCTTGGTGTACCTCGCGGTTTTTGCGACGGCGCTCATTTTGATTGTAGGCACGGCGCTTGGGCTTTCGCGCGCGTACGGAGGGTTTGCGAATTTATCGCGCATTGAACGCGATGCGAGCGCGATTTTGGAACGGATTACGCGCGAAGCGCGTGGAGCAAAGAGTATAGATACCAGCGCAAGCATTTTAGGGGTGAACCCAAGCAATCTCGTACTGAATACTACGAATGAAGAGGGTGTCGCGCGCACGCTCGAGTTTTTTGTATCGGGTGCGGCATTGCGGCTCAAAGAAAACGGCACGGATGTGGGCGCGCTCACCGGAAGCCGCGTTTCCATGCCGAGTTTTGTCGCGTGGCGTATTGCGACAGGCAAGAGCGGGGCAGTGAAAGTAGAATTTGCGCTCCAGAGCGGCATTGGTCAGGCATCAACGACAAAGAAGTTTTATACGACGGTTGTGTTGCGTAATTCTTACTAAAATGAAATTACAAAATAATCGCGGACAAGTAATGCTCATCGCGTGCTTGTTGTTTCTTGCCGCCGCCGCCGCGGTGTCCGCGGCGGCGGCAGGGTCCGCCTTGCACCGAGCGAGCGCGGCGCGTGCGTTTGCAGATGCGCGTCAGGGTTTGTACGCGATTTCTTCTGTGTCCGAGGATGTTGCGTATCGTAAGATAAAGGGGATGGCGATCGGCGATATGGAAACGCTCACTATCGGCTCTGTTTCCGCAACAGCCGATGTTGACCCGGTGTTTGGCGGGTTGGAAATACGCGCATCGGCAACGGGCGCGCGCTTCGCGCGAAAGAGTTTGGTGCGCCTTGCAGAAGGCACGACCGCATCATTTCAATATGCCGTACAGGCGGGGGCTGGAGGTATTGAACTTGATGAGGATGTGCGAATTACAGGTGATATGTTTTCCAATGCGCCGATAGAGGGTAATGACGAGACGCTAGTTAGAGGAACTGTTGTGTCTGCGGGTTCAAGCGGGCGCATTGAAGAAATTCACGCAACATCAAGCGCGTATGCGCACACGATTCGCGATTCAGATATAGACGGAGACGCGTACTACCAGACGATTTCAGGCACGACAGTTGGCGGGGAGCTTCACCACGGAAGCGCCGATGTCGCAACTGCCTCGTTTCCGATTTCAGATACGCTAATGGAGCAGTGGAAAACGGATGCTGCGGCGGGCGGTATGCACACATCCCCATGCTCGTATGCAATAAGCGGTATCGCAACACTCGGGCCGAAAAAGATAAATTGTAATTTGATTATAGACGACGATGCAGTCGTAACGCTAGAGGGGCCTGTGTGGGTTGTGGGCAACCTGACGGTGACGGATGATGCAGAAGTCAAGGTTTCTTCTTCACTTTCGGGGAAAAGCATTGCAATTATTGCCGACAATCCGTCAAACCGCAGTTCCGCGAGCAAGGTTACCGTATCAAACGATGCGCGTTTTACGGGCGCAGGCGAGAGTTCTGTTGTACTTCTATTGTCGCGCAACCATAGTGCATCACAGGGAGGAGGCACGACCGCCATCAGCGTTTCCGAAGAATCTCGCGGAGATGTTTTTTACTATGCGGGCTATGGGGAGATAGAGTTTTCTGACGAAGCGCGCGCACTCGGCGCGGCGGGGTACGCACTTCATATAGAAGACGAATCAATCTTGTCATATGAGCCGTCGCTTCTTCATCTTTCGTTCCCCGCTGGTCCGTCGGGCGGGTACACGATTGAAAGTTGGAAGGAAACGGAATAGAATGTGGAGAATGAAAAAAGGGAAGAAACTGATTGTGGCGAATTGGAAGATGAACCCAGGGACGGTGGCGGAAGCGCGCGCGCTGTTTCTTGCGAGCCGCCGCGCCGCTGGGGAGGCGCGGCGGCTCGCGGTAATCGTCTGTCCGCCGTTCCCATTCCTATCTTTGTTCTCGCGTCTTTCAAATGGCATTATCTCACTCGGCTCGCAGGATGCGTGTTGGCGAAACGGAGGCCCATACACGGGCGATGTATCTCCGGAAATGCTGAAAGACATCGGGGTAACGCTCTCTATTATTGGACATTCGGAGCGGCGCGCGCGCGGCGAAACGGACGACATAGTGTCTAGAAAAGCGCAGGCGGTTGTTCGCGAGGGGATTACTGCACTCGTATGCATTGGCGAGAAAACGCGCGATGAAAACGGCGATTTCTTCGCGGTGCTCCGCGAACAAATTAAAGCATCATTTTCCAAAGTCCAACGCCGCTTTTTGTCGGATGTTCTTATTGCATACGAGCCGCTGTGGGCAATCGGGAAGAATTGGCGAGAATCAGCATCTCCAGAAATTGTGCGTGAGGCGACTATTTTTATACGCAAAGTGATGGCTGATATTTTGGGGGATGCGGGCGCGCAGGTGCCGGTTTTATATGGCGGGAGTGTTGGCCCCGAAAACGCTCAAGCGCTTCTACGCGATGGAGATATTTCGGGATTTCTCGTAGGCCACGAAAGCTTAGAACAAGAAGGGTTTGCATGGCTCATACGGACTGCCAATGATGTTTAATTACAAAATTCTGCGCGATGCGGGCGCGCTTGAGGGTAAGCGCGTTTTTGCAGTTGCTGACCTCAATGTGCCGCTTCACGATGGAAGAGTAGTTGACGATTATCGCATTGCGCGAAGCAAGAAAACGATGGATTTTTTGCAGGAAAAGGGCGCGCGTACGCTACTTGTTTCGCACCGCACCGATGAGTCAGAGTCGCTTTTTCCAGTGTACGAGGTGTTGAAAAAACAGCACAATGTTATTTTTGCAAAAACGATTGAAGGGGCGAAGATTGTGCTGGAACAAGCAAATAACGGAACATTCGTGATGCTGGAAAATATTCGGCAGTTTTCTGGAGAAAAAGAAAATGACGAGAAATTTGCAAAGACACTTGCAGGTCTTGCTGACATATATGTAAACGAAGCGTTTTCCGCCTCGCACCGCGCGCATGCTTCTATTGTCGGCGTTCCGAGATTCTTGCCGCATTATGCAGGATTTTTATTTGAGGAAGAAGTGCAAAATCTCTCAAAAGCATTTTCTCCCGCGCATCCGTTTCTTTTTATTCTTGGCGGGGCGAAAACAGAAACAAAACTGCCGATTCTTAAAAAGTTTCTTTCTATTGCTGATACCGTGTTTGCAGGCGGTGTGCTTGCGAATGATATATTTAAGGCGCGTGGCGAACCGATAGGAGAATCACGCGTTTCCTCAACTGCTTTTCCTGACTTTTTACTACACAATCCAAAACTACGCGTACCGCGAGATGTGGTGCGAAGCGGCGACAGGATTGTGGATGCTGGAGAGAAAACCGTTGCCGAAATTCGCACAAGCGCGCGCGACGCTAAGTTGGTTGTATGGAACGGACCGTTCGGCGAATACGAACGCGGTTTTACGGCAGGCACGGAAGAAGTGGCCCGCGCGCTTGCCGAAAGCGGCGCAGAGACGATTGTTGGCGGCGGGGACACGCTCGCGGTTGTTTCTAAATTAGGATTGCTTGAACGGTTCTCTTTCGTTTCAACTGCCGGCGGCGCAATGCTTCAGTTTCTCGCTGACGGCACGCTTCCCGGAATAGAAGCGCTTCGTATCAAGAACTAACAAAGTAGTTTATACATACGATCGTATGTATAAACTACTTTATGAACATGGCGCGTATTTTGGATGCAATCTCAGCCATCTCGCCGCTTTTATACGCGTGCCGCTCTTTGTTGTGCGTTCCATGCGTTACTTGTTCCGTTATATCTCTCTCAAAACGTGGAATAATGTGGAGGTGCGCATGAAAAACGATTTGCCCCGCCGCGCGCCCGTTATTCATTGAAATGTTAATGCCGTCTGCTTTCAGCGCATCTCTCACAGCGCGCGCGACCTTCTTAACGCGCACGCCGAGAATACCGAGATCTGCATCAGGAATATCAAAAAGATTTTCGTAATGCTTCTTAGGTACTACGAGCGTGTGCCCAATACTTGACTGGTTAATGTCTAAAAACGCATACACCGCGTCGTCCTCGTATACTTCAGTTGAAGGAATCTCTCCCTTCGCGATAATTTTGCAAAAAACGCAATCAGTCATACATACAGTATATGCTAGACTGTCTGAATGCAAAAATATGTCGTGCGGGAGCGGAAGAAAGAAAATCTTGTAGAACATCTGCTTTTTCATAGAAGCATTACAAACGCGGAAGACATTGAAAAGTTCTTGAATCCGGATTATGAGAAGCATATGCACGACCCGTTCTTGATGAAGGATATGGAGAAGGCGGTGGCGAGGATTTTGCGTGCGATTCAGAACAATGAACGGATTGCTATTTTTAGCGATTATGATGCGGATGGGATTCCGGGTGCAGTTGTACTGCACGACTTCTTTAAGAAAATTGGCTACGCGAATTTTGAGAATTATATTCCAGACCGTCACGGCGAAGGGTTTGGATTAAACAATGGCGCAATTGAAGAACTTGTGTCGCGCGGCGCAACGCTCCTTATTACCATTGACTGCGGCATTACTGATAGTGGAGAAGTGACGTGCGCCAACGAGCTCGGTATGGAGGTGATTATTACTGACCACCATCTCTTGAACCACTCTATTCCACAGGCGTATGCGATTCTAAATCCGAAACAACCCGACTGCGTGTACCCCGAAAAAATGCTCTGCGGCTCAGGTGTTGTTTTTAAGTTGGTGCAAGCGTTGGTTTCTCGTCTGAAAATTACCACTTTTCCAATCGGATGGGAAAAGTGGTTGTTGGATATGGTCGGTCTCGCAACGCTCTCCGACATGGTGCCGCTTACGGGCGAAAATCGCGTGTTCGCACATTTCGGGTTGAGAGTGCTTCGCAAATCGCCGCGCGTAGGATTAGGACAGCTTCTGCGGGAACTCCGTATAAACAGAAGCGATATTACGGAAGATGATATCGGCTTTATGGTTTCGCCGCGCATCAACGCGGCGTCGCGAATGGGGGTCCCGATGGATGCGTTTCGCCTGTTTGCAACGGAAGACGCGGCGGAGGCGGGGGCGCTCGCGCGACATTTGAATAAAATAAATGATGAACGAAAAGGTAAGGTCGCGGCACTCGTAAAAGAAGTGCGGAAAATTGTCGCGGAACGACACGAAGAAAGAGCTCCGCATGTCATTGTCGCGGGTAGTCCGCTTTGGCGGCCGTCGCTCCTTGGGCTCGCGGCGAACGCGCTCGTCGAAGATTATCAAAAGCCGGTTTTCCTATGGGGGCGGGAAGGGAATGATACGCTCAAAGGTTCGTGCCGTTCGGATGGGAGCGTTGACTTGTCGCTCCTGATGCACGAAGCACGCGCGGCGTTTTTAGATTCTGGGGGGCACGCGGAAGCGGGAGGATTTTCCGTTGCGCTTGAAAAAGTGCATTTATTGGAAAGTGAAATTGAGCGGGCGTACGAAAAAGTGCGCCTAAGTCGCGAAGCAGAGCCGCAATACACAGTTGATGCGCGTATGAGCATAGATGAAGTGAGTTGGGATGTGTGGAACAGTATTGCAAAACTTGCGCCATTTGGAGTCGGAAATCCGAAGCCGCTATTTTTGTTTGAGCAGCTTGTGGTGAGCTCAGTTGAGCCATTTGGCAAAGAACGCCAGCATCTTAAGCTTGTTTTCCAGAAATCCACGGGTGAGCGAGTTTCTGCAGTACAATTTTTCACAAAAACAGAGGACTACGGTGGCATTGCGCCGGGAAAGGAAATAAACTTACTCGCACATTTAGAAAAATCCGTTTTCGGCTCATACCCAGAGCTTCGTCTGCGGATTGTTGACGTAATTTGTTAAAGGTGCTTTCCTAATATCGGAACAGTCAACAACAACTGAATAATAGTATGAAGATATATGATTGTTATTAAATTCACAGTCAATAGTGTCGTGCAGAGTATGTTTTTGGGTCGTCTCCGAAAAAAACTTCTTTCTTAATTCGTAAGAGGCACATCGGTAGTCGTTCGATTTTCTGAAAATAAGTGGCTACTTACAGTCAAACTCAACGAGTATAATGATAGTGAAACAGTCGCAAGGTTTCCTTCTTGGGTATTTGGAGTGTGAGAATCTAAGACCAAAAGAATTTCATGATTATTATACATCATGAAAGAACTGGAAGAAACTTAGAATCTCGGTAAAAAGGTCTGGAAATTCTCCAGACATTTCTTTTTGTCTGTTTTTTGGTATGATAGAAGTTATGAATAAATTGTTACAAGTCAAAAATGTTATTTGGAAAGAGGGCAAACATTATGTTGCCCAGTGTTTGAATGTGGATGTGTCAAGTTTTGGGCGAACTAAAAAGGAAGCATCAGTCAACCTACAAGAAGCCCTCGAACTTTATTTTGAAGGAGCCAAGCCGTTCGCGACGGCTAAAGTAGAACGACCGGAGATTTTTGGTGTTGCATTGCGCTATGCCTAAACTGCATTCAAGTGTTGAGGTCATTCGTGTTCTTGAACGCAACGGATTTGTTTTTATTTCACAACGCGGGAGTCATATGAAATATGGTTGTAACGGACGCACCGTTATTGTTCCCGCCAATCGTCGAGAGATTCCAATAGGCACTTTCCGCTCAATTGTTCGGCAATCAGGTTTATCGGATTCTTATTTTTGTTGAATCATGTCTCTTAAATCCATTACTATATTCACCGACGGGTCGTCGCGCGGGAATCCGGGTCCCGGCGGGTGGGGCGCGGTTGTTATTGTTGGTAATAAAGTCACAGAGATTGGTGGGCGCGAAACGCATACAACTAATAACAGAATGGAACTTATTGGCGCTATTAAGGCGTTGGAACAGATTCAAGATTCAAGAAATAAGATTCAAGTGGTCACGGATTCTGGATATCTCGTCAAAGGCATGACCGAATGGATACATAACTGGCAGAAGAAAAATTGGAAGACCGCAGACAGAAAGCAAGTACTCAACCGTGACTTGTGGGAGGAACTCTTGGCGCTTTCGCGCGGGAAGGAGATTGTGTGGAAGCAAATAGGCGGCCACAAAGGTATCGCTGGTAACGAGCGGTGCGACGCAATCGCAACAGAATTCGCCGATGGAAAAAAACCCGAACTCTATGCTGGTGTTCTTGAGAATTACAGAATAAGAAATATATTGAATGTTTCGTGATGTTTGTCGAAAGAAAAAAAGAATGGGACTATTCCCACTCTTTTTGTGAAGATAAAGATCGCTGTTCGGCTTTAAAGTCGTCGTAGCTTATTTCTAGACGAGAACCGATCTCTATGTTGTATAACGCTTCAGCCCCGATTTCGCAATTCCACAGACGCGCATACTCTGGATGCAAATGAGCATTCGTGATAATGTCTTTATACCGCTTGAGCCAGCATTCTCGGTGTCTCCGAGCCCGTTTCCATTTTCGCCGCAATGTGTCCCATTTATTGATGTTAGCCATTTCCCGTGCGTTTATTGCGCGCGCAATTAAATACTGGATAAAGAAGACCACACACAAAAAGAGTGTCAGTAATATTTTCGTTTCCATAACAATACACATGCGTGATTCTGAGGATATACTCATTGTTTTGCGCGATTTTGTCAAATCTGTCTCTGGCGATATTATTTAAGTTATGAATGATTGGGTGCTCTGTTCTATACTCGTAGGTTTTGTAGGCGGGATTTTTGTTCGGTCGTTTGTGGATTTCGGCGCGGGGTTTGCGCTGTTTTTGCTCTTGCTCGGCGCAGTTGTGTTTTTAATAAACAAAAAGGCACTCTTATTTTCTTTATTTCTCTTTTCTGCAGCGCTCGGAATGTTGCGCTATGATTTTGCGGACAGAAACGGCGCACGAAGCGCGCTTGATTTGTATATAGGTCAGTCGGTTACGATTGAAGGGTTGATTGTTGACGAGCCGGATGAGCGCGAAAGCGTTACGCGCATTGTGTTAAAAACTGACGATGGAAAAACAAAAATTCTTGTTACTACAAACCGCGAGCCGCGGTACGCATACGGCGACAGTTTATCGGTACGCGGGAAATTGGAAAAGCCAAAAGACTTTACAGATGAAGTAACGCTGCGCGAGGTTGATTATAAAACATACCTTGCAAAGGACGGGATTTATTACGAAATGTTTCTACCGAAAATTGAACTTGTTGCGCGCGGAGAAGGTAATTGGGTTATAGAGAAATTGTTCGCGTTCAAGCACTCGTTTATTGAAAATGTAAATCGCCTTATTCCACAGCCGCACGCGGCTCTTCTCGGCGGGCTTGTTGTCGGCGCAAAGCAGTCGCTAGGGAAGAAATTGCTGGACGATTTCCGAACGGTTGGCGTGATTCATATCGTCGTGCTCTCGGGCTATAACATTACGATTATCGCATATTTTATAGAATGGCTCTTATCGCGTATGCGTAAAAATACGCGCCTTATTATTGCCGCAAGCGTAATGATTCTTTTTGCGCTTATGGTTGGCGCGTCTGCAACAGTGGTGCGCGCGACTATTATGGCGCTTCTAGTCGTTCTTGCGCGCGGAACAGGGAGAATGTATGCGGTAACGCGTGCTTTATTAATTGCCGGATTTTTTATGCTGCTTCATAACCCAAAGATTTTGGTTTTTGATGTCTCGTTTCAACTTTCATTTCTCGCAACAGTCGGACTCATATATTTCTCTCCTATCATTGGGCCGAGGGTAAAATGGATTACGGAAAAATGGAGAATGCGCGAAATCGCGGTTGCAACAGTCGCAACACAGCTTTTTGTGCTTCCGTTTCTGCTATACAAAACAGGCATTCTTTCTCTGGTGTCTCTTCCGGTAAACTTGCTCATCCTTGCGACGATTCCGCTCACGATGCTTTTTGGTTTTCTCGCTGGAATGTTTGCGTTTGTTTGGAGCGCATTCGCATTGCCGTTTGCATACGCCGCGTACGCGCTTCTTGCATATGAGCTTGCGATTGTAGAATGGTTCGCGCGACTGCCGTTTGCGGCAGTCGCGCTTGCGTCATTTCCGCTCTGGTTAGTTATGATTTGGTATGCTGGATATGCTGCAGTTATTTGGAGATTGCGTTTGAGAAATTCTGCTCAATTATTTTCCAGTTGAGATTCAAAAAGAAATCCTCAACATAATTTTTCTTTCCGCTCGGCTGGTAGTCGGCGACAAAGGCGTGCTCCCACATATCAAGGGCGAGAATTGGGACAACGCCAGTGAGATGTCCTAAATGTTGTTCATCAACCCAGTACTGGATAAGTTTGTCCGTGTGTTTGTCATATCCCAACATAGCCCACCCAATTCCGCGCGTGGTCGCGAGATTCTTAAAGATTTCAAGAAAAAATTCAAAGGTATCAGTCCACGCAGTAATTTTCTTATACAACGGCGATTCTGAAGAAAGCGCGCGCGGACCACCCTCAAAACTTCTGAAGTAATATTCGTGGTTACGCATACCGTCAAATTCAAACGCTTGGCGGCGATACGCCTCTCTCCGTGCGTATTCATGGTTGTCGGGATTTTCGACGATATCATGCACAAGATTAAGGTTCTTCACATAGCCGGCGTAGAGTTTCAGATGTTCCTCAATATTCTTCGCGGAGATGCCTTTGAGGACGGGAATAGTGAATTTTTGTTCAGTGAATATCATACCAATATACAAATGAATATTAATCTACGAATGATTACGAATAAGATTTACAATTTTTGATTTTACCGTAGATGTAACCGATGAGTAATCCTGCCAACACTGGAATTGGAAGATAGAGCGGTAAAGCAATATAATATCGCCCGTCGAGGAAATGTTCAATCGGAGTAGGACAGTCGGTGCCTACACTACAAATGACCTGAAATAAATTGTTGAAATTAACAATACCATACAGAACAAACACACCTACTAGAAACAGACCAACTACTCCCCCCTTTACTCAATACGGCCATGATTTCCAGTGCATATTATTTATTTACCAAACCAACTTTTTGCTCGACATGTAAAAGGCGTCGGTCGTGCTCGCGCAGTTCGTGTTGCATTGCTCCAGATACGAGCATGAGTGGTTCCAGTATTTTCTCAATTGCATTAAGCCGTTCGTTGGTTGTTCGCGCGTGACTGTCCAGATTGAATAAGGTGATTTCCGTTTTCTTCCTAAAGTCCGTCATTTCGTTTTGGAACCCTCTCAACTCCCCTCCCATTTCGTCAAATCCATTTTTTGTTGCCACCGCCAAATCATCAATGGATTTTGAAATTGAAGTTAAGGACACTTTTTCTGTTTTTTGTTTTTGTTTCATGTCGGTATAGTATATCACACATGCATAAATTACGGGAACATTTACATTGGTGGATTCTTGGCGCGCTTTGCGCTGGAACAGTTTTGGCGTGGTACGCTGTGTTTTCGGAAGACCGCGACGGAAAGCTGATTGTCGCATTTTTGGATGTAGGGCAAGGAGATGCAATTTTTATTGAATCCCCAACAGGTACGCAGATGTTGATTGACGGCGGACCGGACAAAAGTGTATTGCGGCAATTGGGGAAGGTAATGCCGTTTTATGACCGCACTATTGATGTGCTTGTGGTAACAAATCCGGACAAAGACCATTTTGCGGGCTTTCTTGATGTTTTGCGCTCGTACAAAGTTGGCGCTGTGATGGAGCCGGGAACTCTTGGTGCCGCCTCCGAGTACGCGGTGCTTGAGCGGTTGATTACAGAAAAAGGTGTGAAGAAACTCTTGGTGCGCCGCGGGCAGAAAATACAACTCGGCGACGGCGCAATTCTGGAAATCCTTTTTCCCGATAGAGATGTGTCGGGGCTCAATCCCAACGAGGGTTCGGTGGTTGCAAAACTTTCATACGGCGCGACTTCGTTTCTTCTGACGGGTGACACCACGCGCGCGGTGGAAGTGTATCTTGCACAGTTGGACGGCGCGCGGCTGGATGTGGATGTATTAAAAGCTGGGCACCACGGTTCTGACACTTCCACTTCCGACGCGCTCCTAGGTCTTGCTTCCCCTGCGTTCGCAGTTATTTCAGCAGGCAAAGACAATCGTTACGGGCATCCGCACAAAGAAGTGCTGGCTCGCCTCGCGCGGTTTAAAGTGCCTGTACTCGGCACCTATGCACGCAGTACGATTGTCTTTGTTTCCGATGGAGAAAGTGTGCGGTTGCGATAGTTTTGTGTTCTGTGATTTGTGTTTTGTATAACTTTACAGTGGAATAAAAAGTTGTGTTGTATATGAAGAAGCAAATTGAAAAATGCAAAGCTGTTGTCACCGGCGGGGCGGGCTTTATCGGGTCGCATATTGCAGACGCTCTTATTGAACGCGGGTTTGAAGTACATATTATCGATAACCTCTCTGGTGGAAAGCGAGAAAATGTCAATGCGCAAGCGGTGTTCCACAAAATAGATATTCGAAACTTGGAGGATATAACACCGATTATCAAGGGAGCAAAGTTTGTGTTTCATCTTGCCGCACTTCCGCGTGTGCAGTACTCAATTGAGCACCCCGTGGAAACGCACGAGGTAAATGTGACGGGAACGCAGAATGTCTTGATTGCCGCGCGTGAATGTGGAGTGAAGCGAGTCGTTTATTCCGCTTCCAGTTCCGCGTATGGCGACCAAAAAGTGATGCCGCTTGTTGAGACTATGACACCGAATCCAAAGAGTCCGTACGGCCTACATAAATATGTTGGTGAGGTGTATGCGCGGGTGTGGAGTGAAATCTACGGTTTGGAAACGGTGTCACTCCGTTATTTCAATGTGTATGGTCCGAGAATCAACCCTGACGGAGCGTACCCCCTTGCCATCGGCAAGTTTTTTAAATTACGGCGGACTGGGAAGCCCCTCACGATTTGGGGTGATGGTACGCAGACACGCGACTTCACGCATGTCCGTGATGTTGTCCGGGCGAATCTTTTGGCGGCAGAAAGCCCGAAAGTGGGGAAGGGCGAAGTCATCAACATCGGTGCGGGACGGAATTTTTCAATCAATGACGTGGCAAAACTAATCGGCGGGTCAATTGTCCACGAACCTGCGCGTCTTGAACCTCACGACACTTTGGCGGATAATTCACTTGCCAAAAAACTTTTAGGCTGGAAGCCGGAGGTGACGCTTGAGGAAGGTATCGCAGAGCTTAAAGAAAATGTCTAAAGTACAAAATTCCCCATCTTTTTTATAAGAATTATTGGAGTTATAAACAGTTTGTACATATTTTGTTTCTAACATGATTGACAGATTTTATACTAAGAGTAGTATATTGGTATATGGAGACAATGGAAACAACAATGGTTATCAAGACCAATAAAAAACTGCGCAACGAAGCGAGAGCCGTTGCGGGAGATCTTGGTATACCGCTCACTACGGTAATGAACGCGTTTTTGAAGCAGTTTGTACGCGATAAACGATTTGCTGTGTCAGCGGATGCAATGCCTACCAAGGCGAAGCTTGAGCTTTGGGATGCCATCAGTGGAGAAATGGACATGGGAATGAATGTGAAATCTTTTAGCGATGTGAAAGACCTTATTAAAGATTTGCGCCTCGCATGATTATTTCACGGAGTCGGAATTTTAAAAAGAAAGTTGCGAAACTTTCTAAAAAAGTAAAAACCGCGCTGGCGGAACGGCTCCGGCTTTTTGTAAAAGAACCACGACATCCGTTACTCAACAACCATCCATTGCACGGAAGTATGCGAGCATACCGCAGTATAAATATAACCGGCGATTACCGGCTGATTTACGAAGAATATGACGAGCATACTATTCGCCTTATTGATATAGATACGCACGGCAATCTCTATGGACGATAGTTATACACTTCTTACTAAGCATTTGACATCTTTTTTGCTTCGGATATACTGCCCATATTCCATATATGTTGCATTTCCATAAACCTTTTTTAAAGCGAGGCGACTGACAGCTTTTTAAAGTTTGTCAGAAAAACACCTGCTTTAAAAAAGCAGGTGTTTTTCTTTCCAGCACGAAAAGAACGAACGAAGTTTGACAATTGCAGTCCGCCGCTTTGAGGGGTCTTAAAGCAGGCGGGAGTGTAAGTTCACCGCGCGCCGGATTGTATGGCGCGCGGATAGCAAATCAATGGTAAAAAGCAGAACTAAAGTGGTTACCTGTTTCCGTAGAGGAAACAAGGGCGTACGGTGGATGCCTTGGCTTGAAAGAGCGATGAAGGACGCGGCGTAGCGGCGATACGCTTCGGGGAGGTGCCGAGCAACCTTTGATCCGAAGATGTCCGAATGGGGAAACCCCTCGCGGTAAAACCGCGAGACTCCGGCGAAAGTCGGAGAGCACACCCGGGGAAGTAAAACATTTCAGTACCCGGAGGAAAAGAAACCAATTGGTATTTCCTTAGTAGCGGCGAGCGAAAAGGAATCAGCCTAGATTGAACGGTTCGCAAGAACTGTTTGAAGTTGTAAGGCAAGAATTTCGTATTTATACGAGGAAAGTTATTAAATTGTTCGTTAGTGGAAGCTTCTGGAAAGAAGCGCCCCAGAGGGTGATAGTCCCGTACACGAAAACGAACGATCTTTCTTGTTTTTGTCCTTGAGTACCTCAAGACACGAATACCTTGGGGGAATCCGCCGGAACTAACCGGCAAGGCTAAATATCTTTCAAGACCGATAGTGAACAAGTACCGTGAGGGAAAGGTGAAAAGCAGCCCGATGAGGGCGGTGAAATAGACCTGAAACCGTATGCTTACAAAGAGTTACGGCGGAGCTTGCTCCGTTGTAGCGTGCCTATTGAAGAATGAGCCAACGAGTCCAGGGAGAGAGCGTGTCTAAGCCCCTTAAACAAGGGCGGAGGCATAGCGAAAGCGAGTGTTAATAGCGCGTAGTCCGCCGCAAGGCGGACGCGCTCTCTCTTTGGGACCCGAAGCCAGATGAGCTTGCCATGAGCAGGGTGAACCTTCGCGAAAGCGAAGGGGAGGCCCGAACGCTAGAGCTGTGCAATACTCTGCGATGACTTGTGGCAAGGAGTGAAAAGCTAATCGAATTTGGTAATAGCTGGTTCTCTCCGAAATAGCTTTAGGGTTAGCGTTATGTGTTCCTTTTGGGGGTAGAGCACTGGAAGGTCCGGACAGAGCGAAAGCTCGCTGGACCTATCAAACTCCGAATACCAAAAGTTAAAACATAGCAGTTAGACCGTGGGGGCTAAGCTCCACCGGTCAAAAGGGGAAGAGCCCGGATCTCCAGTTAAGGTCCCTAAATCCATGCTCAGTGCATCGTAAGGAAGTGGTATTTCTCAAACAGTGAGGATGTAGGCTTAGAAGCAGCCATCATTTAAAGAAAGCGTAACAGCTCACTCATCGAGAGACGCCGCACCGAAGATGATCGGGGCTAAAGCATGGTACCGAAACTGAGGGTGCCACGATTTTCGCAAGAAAGTCGTGGCGCGGTAGGAGAGTATTCGCATCTGCAGTGAAGCCGAAGGCGTGAGCCACGGTGGAGCGTTGCGAAGTAAGAATGTTGGCACAAGTAACCACAATGCGGGCGAGAAACCCGCACGCCGAAAGACCAAGGTTTCCTCCTCAATGATTGTCAGAGGAGGGTTAGTCGGGCCTTAGCCGATGGCGAATGCCGGAGGCGATGGACACACGGTTAATATTCCGTGACCGCGGCGCGTTTTGACGAAGTGACGAAGATGAGTACTTCAGGCGCATTATTGGATTTGTCGTTTGCAACATAAGGAAGGATTCCAGGAAAATCCGGAGTCCTCGCTTTAATGCGATTTCCAAGCGTTGTGAAAATGTGTTGACTTCGGTCAACGCAAATCTGAAGGAGCCGTCTTTCAAGAAAAACTTCTAAAATTAAACGCGACGCGACCGTACCGCAAACCGACACAGGTGGTCAGCTCGAGTAGAGTAAGGCGAACGAGTGAGAGGTCTCCAAGGAACTCGGCAAAAAAGCAGCAGTAACTTAGGGATATTGCTTGCCTCCCTACGGGAGGCTGCAACTAAAGTCTGCCTGGCGACTGTTTAACAAAAACACAGCTCCCTGCGAACTCGTAAGAGGATGTATAGGGGGTGACACTTGACCAATGCCAGAAGGTCAAATATCGGCGTTGCTTTGTCGCAAGATGGAGTGGTGACTGATATAAGCCCTGGTGAATGTCGGCGATAACTATAATCGTCCTAAGGTTTCCTTACTCTTTGAAAGAAGGGTGAGGAAAGGATTGGGACGATTGTATGCCGATATTAAAAACGCAAAAAGCTACCTTGCTTTGCGGTAACGCAAAGCGTACACGCGGCTCGTAGAGACTATACGCCGCGCCCCTAAAACATTTTTTAAAAATGTTTGGGTGAAGACATAGTCCTTCATTGAGGAATAGAAGAGCGCAATTCCTTGCGGGGTAAGTTCCCGCGCGTTGAATAGTGTCACGTCTGGGCAACTGTCTCGGAGACTCGCTCGGTGAAAATACAATACCGGTGAAGATGCCGGTTACCTGCAGTTAGACGAAAAGACCCCGGAAGCTTTACTGTATCTTGGTATTGCCTGCATTTTTTTGATGCGTAGCGTAGGCGGTAGGATTTGAAGCGCTGATTTCGGTCGGCGTGGATCCAACGATGAAACACCGCTCTTTAAAAATATGCATGCTAACCTCGCGCGCCAAACGCGCGAGAGACAGTACCTGGGGGGCAGTTTTAGTGGGGCGCTATCCTTTTAAAAAGTAACAAAGGAGCCCATCAAGGTCAGCTAGGCGCGAATGGAAACCGTGCCGATAGTGCAATGGCAAAAGCTGGCTTAACTGTGAGGCGTCAGAGCCGAGCAGACGCGAAAGCGGGGCATAGTGAACCGATGGTACGCGTTAGACGCGGCCAGAGATCATCTGCTAAAAGCTACTCCGGGGATAACAGGCTAGTTCCGCCTAAGAGTCCTAATCGGCGGCGGAGTTCGGCACCTCGATGTCGGCTCAACTTATCCCGGGGCTGGAGAAGGTCCCAAGGGTATGGCTGTTCGCCATTTAAAAAGTTACGTGAGCTGGGTTCAGACCGTCGTGAGACAGGTTGGTCTCCTATCTACTGCAGGCGCAGATTCTTGAGGGGAGTCATTTTTAGTAAAGTATTGCTACTTCACAGAGTAATCTGTGATGACAATGCGGCTAATAACGGTGAAATCTTAATTGTTTTCGATCTGTTGATAACCCCTGCTTTGAATGGTTCAAAAGCAGTGGTACAATATACTTGAGGACCAGAAATAATTAAGACAATACCGTGGGAAGTCGATCTAAAAGATATGAAGGAAAATGTTAAAGCATTCTTGGTAAAAAATTGGTTTAAAATTGCAATTCTTATTGCGTTTTTTTGGATTGCTTTAAGTATCGCTCGATACATTGATCCGTGTTACGGATCAGCAATACCTTGTATTAGCATTTAGATTTGACCCCGTAACGACTGAGTCCAAAAGGACAAGATAGCAATGTAACAGTTGCTATAATATGCCGACGCCCTCGTCCGCTTCTGCGGAACGGGCGAAGATATAGTCTACACACTTAGCGATAAGTGAATATGTGACGAGAGGACCAAAATGAACGGACCTCTGGTGTACCGGCTGTTCCGCCAGGAGCATCGTCGGGTAGCTATGTTCGGAACGGATAACCGCTGAAAGCATCTAAGCGGGAAGCCAACCCCAAGATAAGGAATCGTTATCAGGCCCGTCAGAGATTATGACGTTGATAGGCGCTAGGTGTACGCGCAGCAATGCGTTTAGCCAAGGCGTACTAATCGGCCGATTTCTCTGCGGAAACAAGCAACCCTTTAGTTCTGCTTTTTACCATTGATTTTTTGATTTTGTTTGAGTATTCTGTGTTGGTGATTTGACGCCGTGGATACACCCGATCCCATTCCGAACTCGGCAGTTAAGCATGGTAGTGGCGATGGTATCCAGCACCACTTTTGCGAATTAGTTCGTTTGTAGAATATTTTTCGCAAATGCACAATATCCACAAAATGCAGTTTTTGGAAATTTGTGGCAAAAGTGGTGCTGGAGAGAGTAGCTAGTCGCCAACACAGAGTACTTGATTGTGAAAAAGTGATATGCTATCCTTCTTTCCAGAGACATATACCGGCGTGCGGGATTCTTAGCACGCAAGGCGCGTTTGTGTTTTGCCTGTGGGGTACTGAAAGAAACAGAGATGTCCGAGGGAATCTGGATTTTGATAACTTGGAATCGTGAAATCTAGATTTATACCAAAAGCTTCTTGAGCGCAAAGTAAGTTACAACTCTCGCCATTCACGCACTCCAAGTGTGCCTGGATGGTTGATGGACCCCGGTGTGTCAAAGAGTGGTCGGAAACACTCAATGTGTCTCTATTTGGCTGTAACGAAAGTTACAGCCTTTTTCTATCTACTATCTACTATCTACTAACTACTAACTACTTACTATATACTATGGTTTATGCTCTCATGGGCGCGAAAAAGGCAACTCATTTACGGCGGAATCGTTGCGCTGTTTTTTGTGCTGATTATCGGCATCCCTTTTTTGTTGCGCACTATTAGCGGTCCATCGTGTTTTGACGGAAAGCAAAACGGAACGGAAATTGGCGCGGACTGTGGCGGTGCATGCGCGCTTCTATGTCCTAACACTGCGGGCGAGCCGCGCACGGTGTGGCAGAGAGTGTTTCCAGAAGGCGGAGGTATCGCGAGCGCGGTGTTGTATGCGGAAAATCCGAACAAAAACGCCGGCGCGTTTGACGCGCCGTACCAAGTAAAGGTGTACGATTCCGCGGGACTTCTCGTTGCGGAAAAGCGCATCACTACGGTTATTCCTCCGAACGGCGCGTTCGCCGTATTTGCGCCGAATCTTTTTGTAGGCGAGCGCGTGCCTGTTCGCGCCTCTTTTGAGCGGACTGCGTCTATCTCGTGGCGGCACGATGTTTCTTCGTCCGATACTCTGCGCGCGCAAAACATACGACTTTCACTTACTCCTCAAGCGCGCGTTGATGCGGAAATTGTTACGGAGTCAAAAGAGTTTGTGAACGGCGCGGCGGTCGCGATTTTGTATGATGCGGATGGAAATGCGGTTGGCGCGTCCAAGACCACAGTTGACTTGGTAAGCGCTCAATCGCCCGTCTCCATTTCTTTTGTTTGGCGCGCGCCGCTCCCACGCACTCCCGTGCGTGCGGAGATTTTGACCTCTGTGTTAGGAAACGCGCAGAATGACCGATGAGTATGCCGAACCGTTTTTCAATGGACTGGATTCTTTTTGGCGCGACCGTCCCGCTCGCGCTCTCGGGTCTTTCTGTGCTTGCGTCTTTCGGCGGCGAGGAGCGTTTTTTTGAACGGCAAATCATTTGGCTCGCGCTCGCACTCGCGGTATTTTTCGTAGCGGCGTTCATTGACTGGCGTTTTTTGCGCCGAACGCGTTTCGCGTTCGGCGCATACCTCGCGTCCGTTTTGCTTCTCGTGTCTGTGGTTATTACTGGCGCAGTCGTGAAGGGCGCGCAAAGCTGGTTTGATTTCGGTTCGTTTTCTTTTCAACCCGTTGAGTTTGCGAAACTCGCGTTGATTATTCTCCTTGCGAAATATTTCTCGCGGCGGCATGTGGAGATTGCACACTTTCGGCATATTGTCGTTTCTGGCGCGTACACGCTTCTTTTGTTCGTTTTAATTCTCCTCCAGCCGGATTTCGGCTCTGCAGTTATTGTGTTTTTAATATGGCTTGGGATGGTATCGCTTTCCGGTATTTCTAAAAGACATCTTGCAGTCGTCTTTGCGCTCGGCATTACAGCATTCGCGTGCCTCTGGTTTTTCGTCTTTTCAGATTATCAAAAAGCGCGCGTGCGCAACTTTATAGACCCGCTCGCAGATGTGCGGGGGACTGGCTACAACGCATTCCAATCAATAATTGCTGTCGGGAGCGGCGAAGCGTTCGGGAAGGGAGTCGGGTACGGCACGCAATCGCGCCTGCAATTCCTTCCAGAATACGAAACCGACTTTGTGTTCGCGGCGTTCGCCGAGGAGTGGGGGTTTGCGGGCGCGTTCGTGCTTTTCGCGCTTTTCGGAATTGTACTGTGGCGGATTCTCTACGCGGCGTATTCGGGCGAAACCAATTTTGAGACGCTGTTCGCGCTCGGAGTCGCTGTCTTTTTTGTAGCGCACTTTATTGTAAATATCGGAATGAACATCGGCCTACTCCCAGTCACTGGTGTAACGCTTCCGTTCCTCTCGTACGGCGGCTCGCACCTACTTATGGAATTTCTATCGCTCGGAATGGTTGTCGGTATGCGCCGCGCCGGGCGCAGCGGGCGCACAGAAGCGGTGAAAAATGAATTGCTTGTGGTTTGAAATCAACCCCCTGTTCTTTACAAGCATGATGCGGTTGCTATAATGAAAGTATGAAGAATGTGAAGAAAAATAAAATCACACTTGAAGTGCTTTTTTCAGAAATAAAACATGTCCGTACGGATATGGCGGGCGGTTTTGAGCGTGTTGAAAAGAGTTTTGAAAGAAAAACTGAGGACTTGGCGGTGATGGTAAAAAACGGATTTGACCGAGTTGATACACAACTTGGAGATGCCGATATGAGGTTTGATACTCTTGAGAATCGTCTAATGTCCCAACTTGATAGGCATACGGACGACATTCGTCTGCTCAAAACGAAAGTGGGAATAAGGTAAAAATTACGAGTGGCAGTGTTTGATTATATGGCTCAAAACAAGGGTTTTCTGACAACCCACGATTTGCTATTGACTTCTAGAATTGGGTATGCTATACTGTATGTAGAAAATTGAACATTGAATTTTCGGGCTTTAAGCAGGTGTGCCAAAACAATACACCAGTACAGGAGTCCACAATGAAGACACGAAGTGTCATTTCCGACGGAGAAACCATCACCATCACGGAGCACGAACCGATTCGTCAGGGACATGTTGTCCTCTACCAGAGCAACACGTGTCCTGAGCGGATGGGAATCTTTC
>Ga0209211_10004800_pt1 | contig 20715 bp, 16 predicted proteins | sample RifGroA2_FD_183992 | JGI IMG/M metagenome (GOLD analysis project Ga0209211, IMG submission 183992) | Groundwater microbial communities from Rifle, Colorado, USA - Groundwater A2 (SPAdes) (version 2) | ecosystem: Environmental > Aquatic > Deep subsurface > Groundwater | place: Rifle, Colorado...
TTTTGAGGAATATGATCGTTTTTTTCGAAAATCCCTCAAATGGGGGATAAAAATCAAGGTCTGGGAGAGGAGGTTTTTTTGTTGGCATGGGGTTCCTCATTGAATGTTGAATTCCTTGCCTTCTATCGCTGCGCGGACGAATCCGTTCGCCTTCTCAAGCCGAGCACGCGCCTCCTCCCTTCCTACCCCTGCTTTAATCATCACCAGGGCGGTCTTCACATGCCCGTCTGCCCGCTCCAGAGAGTCAGCCGCCCGATCATACTCCACCCCCGTGATCGTCATAACCACCCGCTTTGCCCGTTCCCGGAGCTTCAAGTTGGTCATCTGAAGATCGATCATCATGTTCTCGTACACCTTCCCCATCCGGATCATAGCCGTGGTCGTAATCATGTTGAGAACGAGTTTCTGGGCCGTTCCCGATTTCATCCGGGTTGATCCCATGACGATCTCCGGGCCGACCTCCGGACAGATTGCCACGTCGATCGCTTTCTTTAAATCGGCAAATTCTGGCGAATCAAGCTTTGTTCTGGGATTCGTTGTGACATACAGGGTCTTTGCCCCGCGCTCTTTTGCTCTCTTCACACCCCCCACAACGTAAGGTGTTCTGAGGCTTGCCGCAATGCCGCAGACTACATCGTTCTCTTTCACCCCTTTGGCGTCGATATCGTTCGACCCATTCTCTTCCTTGTCCTCGGCTCCCTCTTGTGCCTTGAACATCGCGCGCTCCCCACCCGCAATGAGCCCCTGCACCATATCCGTTGAAACACCGAACGTCGGGGGACATTCCGCTGCGTCAAGGACTCCTAAACGTCCGCTGGTTCCCGCTCCAAGGTAGATCAACCTCCCCCCGTTCCTAAACGAGGCGACAACAAGATCGACCGCTTTGGCGATGAAGGCAATTTGCGTTTCAACGGCAAGAGCTATCTTCTTATCCTCATCGTTAATAATGGTGAGGATCTCCCGGGTCGAACGGGCATCGATATCCATGCTTGCCGGATTGCGTTGTTCCGTGCTGAGCGTTTTAAGCTGCTCGAAAAGTTTCTTTTGGTCTGACACTCGGGTTGTTCCTTGGTTGGACTGTTTTCTTAAAAACCGATCAGCACGATTTTCTTATCGTTGGAGTCGAGTTGATCCGACCCCTTCAAGGTTAGGTCCAGCACCTTCACCGATCGGATCCTCTGGTCCTTTTCAATCCCCTCCAATTCCACCTGAAGATCCCCTCCCTTCAAAGCGATAAGAGATGGGGGTGATGCCTGCGGTAAAGAAGGGTTTTCGTTGATGGATTTTGGATCGTGTTTTTTTTTGAGAAATGGGTACGACCAGGTGACGAGATCCTTCAGCGAGGCAACGGCCCGAACCACAACCAGGTCAAACTTCTCAAAAAATTCCTTCTTCCCCCCAAGGTTCTCGGCTCTCCCCCACACTGCTGTTGCTCCTTTCAGGTGAAGGGAACTGATGAGGTCGTTCACAACGTTGATTTTTTTTTGTGTTGAATCAAGGAGTGTTATGGAGATGGTTGGAAGAAGGATCTTGAGTGGGATCCCCGGCAAGCCCCCGCCGGTTCCAAGGTCAAGAACAACAGCGCCTGGTGGAATTCTCAGCTTGAAAAGAATTGTAGCAGAATGGAGGATATGGCTCGTCCAGATATTTTCCTCGTCCTTTCTAGAAATGAGGTTGATCCTTTTATTCCATTCAAGCAGCTGACCGGCAAAGTTTTGCATTGTGGTGAGTTGATCGTCTCCAACCTCAAGGCCGTTTTGTTTGCAAATAGTTCTAAACCAAACCGTGTTGTCCAACTGAGCGCCCATAACTTGTTGATATATAACGACTTGTGGGTTGGGTTCCACGTGAAACCGGTCAACCCTTAAGGTGCACCATGAGAACCGAAATATCTGACGGCGTTACGCCGCTGATGCGTGATGCTTGCCCTATGGAGCTAGGTCGGACTTTCGCAAGTTTTTCTCTCCCTTCAGTTGAGAGTGATTGAACTTTCATAAAGTTAAAGCTTTCCGGAATTACCTGGTCTTCAAATTTATCAAACCGTTCGATCTGTTCCATTTGCCGGACAATGTAACCTTCATACTTAAGCTCAATCTCTATTTGCTGAAGAACTTCTTTGACAAACGCCTTATCGGATTCGGACCGAAGTCTTTGCATAAAGGGATTCTCCCCAACCCTCTCTATCTCCATCAGTCCCTCCAGGGAAACGTTGGGGCGCTTAATCACTTTGGCAAGTTTTTCTTTTTCCAGAATCGGTTCACTTGAATTTTTCTCAAGGTAAGCGTTGACCTCTAGTGGACCAAGAGAAAGTTGGGTTGCAGTATAAATTCCCTCCTTAACGAGCTCCTCCTTCTGAATAAAGCGTTGATACATCGACTGATCCACAAGGCCGATTTTGTATCCTTTCGCGGTCAGACGCCGATCGGCATTATCCTGGCGGAGGAGCAATCTGTGCTCTGCCCGCGATGTGAACATTCTATATGGTTCATCGGTGCTTTTGTTGACCAAATCATCAACCATCACGCCAATATATGCTTCCGAGCGCTTGACCACGAATGGATCCCGATTGTTAACCCTGAGCGCCGCATTAATACCGGCTATGAGACCCTGGCCTGCCGCCTCCTCGTAACCGGATGTTCCGTTGATTTGTCCGGCAAAAAACAGCCCATCAACCAGCTTTGTCTCGAGTGTTAATTTGACTTGGTGGGGGGGAAAAAAATCATACTCAACGGCATATCCGGGTCTCACCATCTCAACCCGATCGAGTCCTTCTATGGACCTGAGCCCTTCTAGCTGGATATCTTCCGGAAGGCTCGTTGAGAAACCGTTGACATAGACAATGTCCGTGTCATATCCCTCTGGCTCCAAGAATATTTGATGGCGTTCCTTCTCCTCAAACCTGACGATTTTGTCCTCTATGGATGGGCAGTATCTCGGTCCAATTCCCTTTATCTTTCCGGTGAACATGGGGGAGCGGTCAAAGCCCTTTCTAAGAATTGAGTGTGTTTGAACGTTTGTATAGGTCAAATACATCGGAATAAGCCTGTTTGTTATTTTTCGGGTAGAGAACGAAAATGGCTGTGGCGTACTATCGCTGTGCTGCTCTTCCGTTTTTGCCAGATTGATACTCTTAAGACTGACTCTTGGTGGCGTCCCCGTTTTCAGTCGTCCACTGACAAAACCTAGGTTTTCCAGATTTTCGGTGAGACTGTTGGCCGGTGGCTCGCCATATCTTCCTCCCGCCCTGTTCTGTAGGCCGGTATGCATCAGGGCGCGGAGGAATGTTCCAGCGCTGAGAACGAGGGACTTACATTCAATTTTGATACCGTTTTTCGTAAGGAGGCCTTTTAATATCCATCCCTCCGTTGTTCTTTTTTCCTCGGTTACGATGTTGAGAACGGCGTCTTCTACAACATCAAGTCCTGTTTGAACATTTATACGATTTATGGCTTCTCTTGAATACCACTCTCTGTCGTTTTGACATCTTGGTGACCAGACGGCCGGTCCCTTTGATTGGTTGAGCAATTTAAATTGTATTCCGGTGGCATCTGCAAGTTTGCCCATTTCGCCACCTAAGGCATCAATCTCTCTTACCAGGTGTCCTTTTGCGGTCCCTCCGATCGCGGGATTGCAAGACATCCGTCCAATTGCTTTCGTGTCCATTGTTACCATAAGGACAGAACAACCCATCCGGCTTGCCGCGAGGGCGGCTTCAATCCCTGCGTGTCCCGCCCCCACAACAACAACGTCATATTTTGATCTAATCTTCATTTTTTGGTGTTTCACGTGAAACAAAAAATCGTCTATTTTCCTATACAAAAAGTTGAAAAGACCCTATTAAGTATGTCGTCCGTTGTTTTAATGCCGCCAATCTCGCCTAGGAAGTCAAGCGCAGCCCTGAGGTCTACGGCGATAAACTCTCCACTCTTCTTTTCTCTCAATGTTTCTTTTGATTTTTCAAGACTCTCCTTTGTTTTTAAAAGGGCGGCAAAGTGCCTCGAATTCGTCACAACAAGAGAGGACTCTTGGTTAAATCGTGCATCACCAAACACGGAACTCAACATAAGTAAGCGTAAATCCTGTAATCCCTCATGAGTTTTTGCTGAGATTTGAATCTTTGGAAATGGCTTTAGGAATTCTGTTTGCATAATTATATTCTTGGCAGAGCCATTGACGAGATCCTTCTTGTTTGCCACCACGATACATCTTGCTTTATTCAGACCGACCTTATTTATGAGATCCGCTGTGCTTGCGTGTTCTGATGCTGACAAACTTCTCGATAAGTCAAGGACCAAGAGAATAAGGTCGCTGGACTCAACTTTCTTGTCGGTTCTCTTTACCCCCTCCTTTTCGACCGGGTCCTCGGTTTTTCTTAGACCGGCGGTGTCCGTCAACGTAAAGAGAACGCCTCCTATGGCAACCGCTTCTTCGATGACATCTCTCGTTGTTCCTGGAACATCTGTCACGATCGCCCGATCCTCCTGCAACAGAGCGTTCAAGATGCTCGACTTTCCAACGTTGGGTGCGCCGACGAGGACCGTCTTCACACCCTCACGGAAAATCTTTCCCACCTGATAGGAAGAGAGTAATTCGCTTATATATGCGATTGCGTCGTCAATCTGACCTCCAACACGTTCTTTGTCAACAAATTCATACCCATCCTCGGCGAAGTCAAGCTCCAATTCAATCAGACCGATCGTATCCATAAGCTGATCCTGAAGAGAGGCGATGCGCCCGGAAAGATCCCCCTGCAGTTGTCTGAGCGAGGAGCGGTGAGCCGTTTCGGACCGGGCATGGATCAAATCAGCTATGGCTTCCGCCTGGACCAGGTCGATTTTGCCGTTGAGGAAGGCCCGTTTTGTAAACTCACCCGGCTGAGCAGGACGTGCACCATGGAGAATGGTTGTTTCCAGAATCTGCCGGGTGACGTACATCCCCCCATGGCAACTGATCTCAACCACATCCTCCCCGGTATAAGATTGAGGATTCCTAAATATTAGGATTACCACCTGATCGATGACCCGGCCCTGATCGTCAACGAGCGTCCCAAGGTGTGCCGTCTGTGTTTGTGCTCCCGTGAGGGGGTGTTTCCCGCGGAACCCCCGTGCGGCAATGTCGATCGCTCGCGGGCCGCTGAGACGGATAACGGAGATCCCCCCTTCGCCGATGGGGGTAGCAATGGCGGTGATGGTATCTGTCTCGTAAGCCAACGACACGCGCTCAACTCTCGTTGTGGGAATAAAAGGGGGATGTCAATGTACGAAATCGTGGAGGGAGTTACAACCCGCGGTGGGCCCTGGCGGCCTGACAACAAACAACCCCACTCACGGTTTCGGGCGGGGTTGTCTGTTAATTCGGAATCCTAAATTTTACCTCTTGAGCTTTCGAAAGTCGGTGGGGATTTTTCCGAAGATGCCTCCCGCCTTCCTCTTTTTCGGGTCCACTTTGCGGAGTGGCTCCTGGTCAGCCTGTTTGTTGATCATGATCTGCTGACCGATCGAAAGAAGGTTGAAAACAAAGTAATAGAGATTGAGACCGGAGGGGAACCCGTTGAACAACAGGGTCATCATGATCGGCATCATCCAGACCATGGCTTTTTGCCTTGGGTCCTTGACGGTCATTTTCTGTTGGATAAACATTGTGATGCCCATGAGAAGCGCAAGGCCGCTGACATCCCTGACGCCAAAAAGGGGGATCTCGAAGGGAAGGCTGACGATCGTGTCAGGTATTGAGAGATCGTTAATCCACCAGAAGAAATTCGCCTGACGCAACTCCAGCGCCCCCCGGAAGACATTGTAGAGCGCTATCAGGATTGGAAACTGCAGAATCAGAGGAAGGCATCCCCCGGCTGGATTAACCCCGTATTCCTTGTACAGATTCATAATTTGCTGGTTCATCTTCTGGGGATCGTCCTTGTACTTCTGCCGTATTTCCTCCATCATGGGTTGCAGGGATTGCATCTTTTTCATCGATTTCATACTGCTTTTCGACAGGGGGTGCAAAGCGATCTTGATGATGATCGAAAAGACGATGATAACAACCCCCCAGTTGGGGATGATGTAAAACAGGAAGCTCATCAACGGAAGCATGATATATTCGGAAATGGGCCTGATCAACCAGGTCCAGCCCAAGCTTATGATATTCTCCAGCCCGACCTCATAAAAACGCAGCAAGTCGATGTCGGAGGGGCCAAAAAACACTGTAAATAGGGCGTTTTCTCGCTGGGTCCCTTTGAATGGGACTTTTACGGCGATACTGTATTTCTCAAGTGCTCCTTTGTCCGACTTGGAGTGACGTGAGCCGGCGAGGTAGGCTCCATCACTGACCCCTTTGGCCGGGATGATTGCAAGGGCGAAATATTTGTTCCTTGTTGCAACCCAGTCGATTGCCCCTGAAAGGTTCTTGGTTGTTTGCTCCTCGAACGAAGCCGCATCAATCTCCGTCAGCTCCTTCCCCGCGTAGGCAAAAGCCGCTGCAACGGTTGATTCATCTATGCTATTATGCTCGGCATAGCGGAGACCGTTTTCCCAAACCAGCTGATATTCAAAATTGGCTATCACGTTTTCCAGATTCTCAAACAGCAGTTCGGTTTCGAACCCATATCGGCCATTTTGAAATGTCAGCCGTTTTATGATCCTCCCTCCCCGTACAGCGGGCAACACGAGGTCTACGGTAAAGGTCTCCTCCCCGGAAAGTGTCCTTTTTTCTCCCCAAAATTGATGGATGTCAAAGTAGAGGTCCCGGGTGTTAATAAGCCGGCCATCTGTCGTCGTAAAGAGAATGCTGAAATCTCCCCTGCTCTCATAATCAACAAGCTGGACCGGTAAACCATCCCAAGTCTTGTAGTTTTTCAACTCCCACTTCTTTATCAACCCCCCTTTTGCCGTGAGTTCAGCGATAAAGAGGTCGGTTTCGATGGTAATCGACCGTTCGGTCCCCTTTTCCCGCCCCGTAAAGAACTGTCCGAATGGCTGGGTTGGGGTTTGTGGTTTTTGCTCCACTTCTTCGATTTTTACCGGCGCGGGCTTGACCGTGTCCTGAGTGGTCGTTTGTTGCTGTTGTACCGATGGGTCCACCGGTGGGGGGGTGTTCATCCACATCCAGACAACCAACAGGAGAAAAATAAGTATATATCCCAAAAGGGCTTGACGATCCATTGTATCGAACTCTCGGTTTAAGTGGTTAAGTCTTTGTTAGGGAACGGGGTCATATCCCTGCCTTTTACTCAGGGGGTGGCAGCGAGCAATCCGTTTTGCCCCCAGCCACATTCCCCTTGCGATCCCATGCTTCTCTATTGCTTCAATCGCATACTCAGAGCATGTGGGAAAATAACGGCAGTGATTAAACGGCAGGAGGGGGGAGAGTGCGTTTCGATATGCGCGGATAAGAAAAATGAAAAAAGACTTCATGGCGGTGTTGTCCGTAGTACAAATTCGACCTGTTTCAAAAGGGCGATGACGCCCCGTTCGACATCCCCAAGAATCGGACTTTTTTCTTTTCCCCTCTTTTTTTCAGGAACAATCATAAAAACGAGATGATGCTCGTTTCCGTGTGAGGAGATGGTCTCCGCAAGGATTTGTTTATTTTTCCGGTATGACTCTCTCAGCAGGCGTTTCATCCGGTTACGCCTGGCTGCGGGTTGGATCCCCCGGGCAAGGGCAAATCCAACTTTTATTCCTGCCCCTTTCTTTACGGTCGAAAGGAGAAAACACCGGACAATTCCTTGCTGGTATGGTTTCCCGCCAGAAAGAACGTTTGAGAACGATTGGTAGCCGCGGAGAATCTCTTTTTTGGGGAGGGTGTGCCGCACCGATATCACCGTGCGGAGGGTTTTTTATCGTTCGTCGCTTACAGAAAGCTTGTGGCGCCCTTTGGCGCGACGACGGTTAAGAACCTTCCGGCCATTTTTGGTTGCCATTCTTGCCCGAAAACCATGGGTGTTCTTACGCTTGCGTTTGTGTGGTTGAAATGTTCTTTTCATCGTTGCGCCTTGCTTAGTACGATCTGATGTTTTTTGACAGGCGCCAAATTTACAAAAATTCTTCCAGACTAACAACCGGTATTGAGGCGTTTTGTTCAAAAAGAAAAAACAGGAACAACCGAGTCTTCATTGCCACTTTAACGGCGTGGGGTTGAATAATTTTTCTCTTGCGCACGGGGGATTGCGGTGTTATTATTCAATCCCTCAAGCATCTCCCAAGGAGTGTTTATAAGTTGTGGACAACGCCGTTGTTATTCCAAACCTTCTAAATTCAAGTTTTTTTAACAGTACTCCGCGATGTAAGTGCTTGTTGACAAGTGTGTGATTAAGATTGCAACGGTTTTAATTTGTAATGAGTTAGGGCGCTCTTTTCATGTGAACATCTTTGTTGTTGGTTTAACTTCCTATTTTAGTCTTCGGGGAAGATGTTTGCATCTTTGTTCGCAAATGGTTTATAACTCTCTGTCATACACCGCTAATATTGAATTTGCCGAGGTTCGGTATGAATGTTCAGTCTTCCGTTGATGTAGCAACCGGGATTGATGTTGAAGCGAGGATGGTGTGGAGTCGTTGCCTGGAAAAGATCCAGGGGCGCGTGACAAGCCTGAGTTTTAAGACGTGGTTCCAACCGATTGTCCCGCTCAAGCTTGCTGACCGCGAATTGACAGTCCAAGTTCCCAGCCAGTTTTTTTATGATTGGGTAGAGCAACACTATAACGCGTTGATTCGCGAATCCATTATAGACGTCCTCGGCGAAGAGGCGACGCTTTATTACTCGATTGCCGCAGACGACGAGTCTGCCACGGGAACCACTCAGTTGGAACTCTCTCTTCAAACCCAGTCCATCGAGCCCACCTCTACTGCAACACAACCTCTGCCGGGGCAGACCGTCCGTTCCTCCATCCGATTGAGTGAGCTTCCGCTTGTTCAGAGCAATTTGAATCCGCGGTACACTTTTGAAAACTTTATCAAAGGTGACAGCAATCAGCTTGCCCGCGCAGCCGCCATGGCCGTTGCCAATAATCCCGGCGGCACATCGTTTAACCCTCTTGTTCTCTACGGTGGAACGGGTCTTGGCAAAACCCACCTGATGCACGCTCTGGGTAATCATGCTGTTGCTCTCGGAAAAACACGCCGAGCGATCTACGTCTCCAGCGAGAAATTTACCGTTGAGTTTGTAGAGGCCATTCAAACTGACAACGTCAATGAGTTCTCCCATTTTTATCGCAGTGTCGATTTATTGATTGTCGATGATATTCAGTTCTTCTCCGGTAAGGAAAAAACACAGGATAATTTTTTCCATACATTTAACACTCTCTATCAGCTTGGAAAACAAATTGTTCTGTCGTCTGACGTTCCTCCAAAAGAACTTAAGGGACTTGATGACCGGCTTATTTCGCGTTTCCAGAGCGGCCTTACGGCAGATATTCAACCTCCGGACCTTGAAACACGAATCGCGATCCTCCGCAAAAAAAGCGAGGATAGCGGGTTTGATCTTCCCCAGGACGTTATTGATTTCATAGCATCAAATGTGACCAGCAACATCAGGGAATTGGAGGGATGTCTCATCAGCCTCATCGCCCGAGCTTCTCTTGATAATCGGGAAATTGGGGTTGAACTTGCGCGCGATGTTTTAAAAATGGTGGTGAACGAACTCCGCTCCCCCGTCACCATTGACCAGATTCAGCGTGTGGTGTGTGAGTTCTTCGATCTTCCGGAGGATCTCCTCCGCGCTAAAACCCGGAAGCAGGAAGTGGTAATAGCCCGCCAGGTAGCAATGTATCTTGCGAAGGAATTAACAAACTCTTCTCTCAAAACAATCGGACTTCACTTTGGGGGAAGAGACCATAGCACCGTTATTCATGCCTATCAATCTGTTCAGAATCATCTGTCTGCCGATTCAATGTTTAAGCAAAATGTTGAGCAGTTGCGGCGACACCTGGCGTTGAACAATCGATAGTCCCCGGGAAGAAGGTCTCTTCGTTCCTCCTCCAGTGTGTATAACCTTCTTTATATCATGTGTTTTCTGTGTAACTGACCGTGGATAAATTCTCGGATCCATGATCCGAAACCCTTTATTAATTTTTTGTGTGGAGATGTCTGTTTTTATCCACATACGCCTCACACCCGGAAAAGTATCCAAGAGTTACTTTTTTCCTTCTCCCCATCACCTTTTCTATTATTTTTAATACTTGTCCACACTACCAACACCTTTATTACAACTATTCTTTTATTCTTAAATACTATAACTATTATATAGTTCAGACACTTATGTTCTATACATAACCATATTTCTATTTGTAAATAGACATAAATTTTGGTAGTTTTACCGAGCTCTCCCCCCAAAAAACAACCCTTTTTCAAGGAGATTTGAATGAAGTTCACGGTAGCCAGCTCCGAGTTACAGAAGGCTTTAACGAGAATAAATGGAGTTGTTCCCTCCAAATCCACCCTCCCGATCCTTGAGAATATTCTGTTTGATTTGGCTAAAAACACACTCCGATTATCAGCAACGGATCTCGAAGTATCTATGTCTGCCACCCTTGATGTCAAAGGAAGTGAGGATGGAAAGGTTGCTGTTCCGGCGAAACGACTCATGGAAACCATTCGAGCGTTGCCGGATATTCAATTAGTATTTCATGCCGACCTCTCGGCTAATAGAATAAAGATGATTACAGAGACCGGCGAATATATTCTGATGGGGGAGTCGAGCGATGAGTTTCCAACGATTCCACAGTTCAAGCCAGAGGAAAAAATTGTATTCAGCGGTGAGATGTTACGCCGGATGATAAACCGAACCCTCTTTGCCGTGAGCACAGATGAGTTGAGGCCGGCGATGACAGGAATTTTGATGCAAGTCAAGGAATCAGAACTCCGGGCGGTTGTCACAGACGGTCACAGGCTTGTCCGGATTAACTACTCCGGCCTCGTGAAAACAAAAGTGAAGAAGGATATCATCATTCCAGCAAAGGCCATGAACCTTGTTGGTCGCTCCGCCGAAGATGGGGATAACACCCTCTCGATCGACGCAACCCATGTTCAGTTTACCTTCGGTAATACAACCCTCACTTCGCGTGTTATCGAGGAGGCTTACCCCAATTACGAATCGGTAATCCCTCTCGACAACGAGAAAAGACTGGTTGTCAGCAGGGATCTCCTGCTTGCCTCCGTCCGCCGGGTATCACTATACTCTAGTTCGACAACGCATCAAATTCGTTGTTCAATGAAAAAGAACGAGATTCGCATTTCGGCGGAGGATACCGATTTCGGGGGAGAAGCAAAAGAGAAAGTGGCCTGCGAGTACAGCGCTGAGGATATGGAGATCGGTTTTAATTCGCACTACCTGACCGATATCCTTTCTCACATCGACGCCGACGAGATAGAGTTTAAGCTCAGCAGCGCGGTCAGGGCGGCGATCATCATGCCTGCGAAGCAAAAGCCCAACGAAGATGTGCTGATGCTTGTCATGCCTATGCGGCTGAATGCTTGAGCGGCACACCGAGGGAAGGAATTTCATGATAGCCCCATCCCACCGCACAGAGACGATTGTGGGTTTGGGGCTATCGTATTGTAGGAACGAAAGAGATCGATGATTGTTCGGCGTATGCAGTTGACGGCGTTTCGGAACCATGATCAGACGGAGATCGATTGTGCTCCGGGAATCAATATTCTCCTGGGGAAAAACGGGGAGGGAAAGACCAACACCCTCGAGGGGCTTTCGTATCTTTGTCTCACCAAGAGTTTTTTTGGGAGCAACGATTCAACCGTTCTCCAATCGGGACAACCGGGATTTGAGGTTAACGGGACATTGTGTTCCGATGCGGGAATCGAGTACCGGGTCCGTGCGGCTTTCCGCAACGAAAGCGGGGAAAAAGAATTTTTCATCAACACGTCCCCCGTCGAGCGGTTCTCGAGCGTGATTGGGCAATTTCCTGTCGTGATCCTTTCGCCTGAGTCGGGTGCGATCACCAATGGTGCGCCGGCCGAACGAAGAAAATTCATGGACTTCGTTATTTCGCAATCAAGCAAACGGTATCTTGAGGACCTCCTGGAGTACCGGCGTATCCTCCGGCAGCGCAATAAAATTTTATTGGATGCAAAACTGGGAAGAACCGATCCATCACGATTACTCCAGCCGTGGGATGAGGAGCTCGTCGATCGCGGAGCGAGGATTTTCATCAGACGCAAGACGTTTGCCGCGGAGTTTTCTCCGCACGTGATCAAAGCGTACCGTCAACTGGCCGGTGGAAGTGAATCCCCCGCGATGAAATATCATTCATCGATCCCGATGGAGGAAACACAGACGGAAGACGAGGCTCGGAATCTTTTCGAACAACAACTTGAACGTACGCACTCCGATGAACGAAGAAGCGGCACCACGATGGTCGGGCCGCATCGTGATGAGCTGGAGTTCAGCATCAACGGCATGACGTTGAAACACCACGCCTCACAGGGCCAGCATAAAACCATACAAATCTCCTTGAAAACGGCGGAATATCAATATTTACGGGAGTGTTGTCGGGAAACCCCCATCCTGCTCTTGGATGATGTTTTCAGCGAGCTCGATGCCGACCGGTCGGAACGCATGATTGGCATGCTGAACACTATGGGTCAGGCGTTTATCACCGCGACCGGGGACGAGATGCTTCGCGGTCAGGTTGCATGGGGAGGGGGCAACAGGAAATTCTCAGTTCAACAAGGCTCGGTGCTGCATGAAGAAGCGGCCGGCATCGTTCAGTAAACCGATCGGCCAGGCACTCGACGAGCTCATACATTCGCTCGGCATCCAGCCAAAACTCAAGGAATACGAAGCGGTGCTCCAGTGGGAGGCCGTGGTGGGGGAACAGATCGCCCGGGTCACGACGGCGATGCGTATAACACAGGGGACGCTCTTCATCAAAGTTGCCAACAGCGTCTGGCGTTACGAACTGACTCTCCGGAAGAAGGAAATTCTTCACCGGCTCAACGCCGCTCTTGGCAGCGAAGTGGTCCGGGATATCAAGTTTCAATAACCAGAAAGAGCGTATGGCTGCAGGAAAAACAGAAACCAAAAAGATCAAGAACGTGAAATCCGCTGCTGAAAATTCCAAAGGAAAACCGGTCAACGGCGAACCGAAAAAAGAGCGAGGGTATACCGCCGACGATATCACCGTCTTAAAAGGACTCGAAGCGGTCCGTCGACGGCCGGCAATGTACATCGGTGATGTCAGCGCGCGCGGCCTCCACCACCTCGTGTACGAGGTCGTGGATAACTCCGTGGATGAAGCCCTTGCGGGGTTCTGCACGCATATTACCGTCTTAATCAATGAAAACGGGTCCGTCACAGTCGAGGATAACGGGCGCGGGATCCCCACCGATATTCACCCCGAAGAGAAACGGTCAGCCCTTGAAGTCGTTATGACGGTGCTCCATGCCGGCGGTAAATTCGATAAAAACACCTATAAGGTTTCCGGTGGATTGCATGGCGTGGGCGTATCAGTGGTGAACGCGCTGAGTGAATGGCTCGAAGTCGAGGTGAGCCGCGACGGAAAACTCTTTTATCAAAAGTACAAAAAAGGGGATCCGGTCGCGCCGGTCAAGTTGCAGGGGAAAACGGAGAAGGGGAAAACCGGCACGAAAGTCACCTTCCTGCCCGACGGAACGATCTTCAAAAACCGGAGCTTTAAATTTGAAACTCTCGCAGAACGTTTGAGGGAGCTGGCGTTTCTGAATCCGGATGTGACGTTCCGGATCGAGGATGTGCGAACGAAAAACGGCGACGAGGAGGTTTTTCATTTTGAAGGGGGGCTGGTTGAGTTCGTCAAATACATTGATGCCACACGACCGGCGATTACGAAAAAACCGTTCCTCGCAAAAGGACAGGGAAAAGATGATAGCGACAGGGTTGTGGAGGTGGAGGTCGCGCTCCAGTACAACGATCAGTACAGCGAGAACGTATTCAGCTACGTCAATAACATTAACACCCATGAAGGGGGAACACACCTCGTGGGATTCAGGACGGCCTTAACGCGCACATTGAACAACCACGCCTATAAAAACGGACTGGTGAAAGAAGGGAAACTCGCGTTGGTGGGCGATGATTTTCGTGAAGGATTGACCGCGATTATAAGCGTTAAAGTGCCGGAACCGCAATTCGAGGGACAGACCAAAACCAAACTGGGAAACAGCGAGGTCAAGAGCATCGTGGAATCCGTCGTTGGTCCGGCGCTCCAGAACTGGCTTGAATCAAATTCTCCCGACGCAAAACGAATCATCGACAAATGCTTGCGGGCCGCGGAAGCACGTGAAGCGGCGCGCAAAGCGCGGGACCTTACTCGGCGTAAAAACGCGCTGGACTCTGGAGGACTTCCCGGCAAACTCGCCGATTGTTCCATCGACGATCCGGAACATTGCGAGGTGTATCTTGTTGAAGGGGATTCCGCAGGAGGAAGCGCCAAGCAGGGCCGGGACCGTCGCTTCCAAGCGATTCTGCCGCTGAAGGGAAAAATCCTCAACGTCGAAAAGGCGAGACTCCATAAAATCCTTGAAAACGAAGAAATTCGGGCTATCTTCACCGCAATTGGAGCAGGGGTCGGTGAAGATTTCGACCCGGCAAAGATCCGCTATAACAAGATCATCCTCATGTGCGACGCGGACGTCGATGGTTCGCACATCCGCACCCTCTTGTTGACTCTCTTCTTCCGGTATATGAGGGCGCTCATCGAGCTCGGCCATGTGTACATTGCCCAGCCCCCCCTGTACAAAGTGAAGAAAGGAAAACAGGAGTTCTACGCCTTTGATGAGGAAGAACGCGACGAGATTATCAAGCGATTGAAAAGCGAGAAGAAGCGTGGCAAGGAAGAGGAAAAAGAAACTCCCGTCCCCGGTGTGAATGAAGAAGGGGAAATTGTCGACACCAGCGGTTTCGTTATTTCGCGGTTCAAGGGATTGGGGGAAATGAACCCGGAGCAACTCTGGGGAACGACAATGAATCCCGACACCCGAACGATTCTCCAGGTGACCATTGAGAATGCCGCCGATGCCGACAGAACCTTTTCGATCCTCATGGGAGACGAGGTTGAACCGCGTCGCGCATTCATCGAAAAGAATGCAAAGTACGTCAGGAATCTGGACGTCTAAAAAAAACAGGTAACTACTTCGTTATTTGACCAGCGATGACACACGGATAAACACCCCGCCCGACTGCCGGCACAGTCATGCAGACGGGGGTGTGCCATCCGTAGGGAAACAAAACGTTTCTTCTTTTCAGAACGCTGGATAATTGCAAAAACAGGATAATTTTTTCCGGTACACTTTTTCGGACAAGGCAACACCACAACGTGATAAAGGATTTGCATGGCGAACGTAAATGAAAAAATAATTCCGGTTGATATTGAAGAGGAAATGAAAGGATCGTACATCGATTACTCGATGTCGGTTATTGTTGCGCGGGCCCTGCCCGACGTGCGCGACGGCATGAAGCCGGTGCATCGGCGCGTACTCTTTGGCATGCAGGATCTGGGTCTGGCGAGCAACCGGGCTTACAAGAAAAGCGCACGCATCGTGGGAGAGGTGCTGGGAAAATACCACCCCCATGGCGATACGGCGGTGTACGATACGATGGTCCGCATGGTGCAGGACTTTTCGCTCCGCTATCCCTTGGTGGACGGGCAGGGGAACTTCGGTTCGGTTGACGGTGATTCCCCCGCGGCAATGCGGTATACGGAGGTCCGTCTTTCCCGCGTCGCGGAAGAGATGTTGCGTGACCTCGAGAAAAACACCGTTAACTTTGTCCCGAATTTCGACGACACGCTTAAAGAACCCTCGGTTCTTCCCGGGTTGTTCCCGAACCTTCTCTGCAACGGTGCAAGCGGCATCGCGGTCGGGATGGCAACCAACATTCCTCCACACAACCTCAACGAAGTCATTGACGGATGTCTCGGCTATATCAAGAACAACGAGATCAGCAACGAGCAGCTGATGAAGCACATCGTCGCTCCAGATTTCCCGACCGGTGGAATCATCTATGGGTATGAAGGGGTCAAGGAAGCCTACACCACTGGCCGCGGACGAGTCCTGGTGCGGGCAAAAGCAAGCATTGAAACGGGAAAAGGGGACCGGCAGCGGATCGTCATCAGTGAGCTTCCGTACATGGTCAACAAGGCGAGCCTCATCGAAAAGATCGCCGACATGGTGAACGACAAAAAGCTGGAGGATATCTCCGACATCCGGGATGAGTCCGATCGCGACGGCATGCGCGTGGTGGTCGAGCTCAAGCGTGATGGAAACGCCGAGGTCGTGCTGAACAACCTCTACAAACACACGCAGATGCAAACGACCTTCGGGATCATCATGCTCGCCCTGGTGGAGGGGCGCCCGCGCGTCCTCACACTGCGGGAGATGATCCAGAAGTTTGTCGAGCACCGGAACGACGTGGTGGTCCGGCGGGCGAAGTACGAGCTGGATGAGGCTGAAAAGAAGGCACACATCCTCGAAGGATATATCATCGCGTTGGACAACATCGATGCGGTGATCAAGCTGATCAAGCAGTCGAAGGATGTCGAGACCGCCCGACTCGGCCTGATGAAGAAATTTAAGCTCTCGGAGATCCAGGCGCGTGCGATTCTCGATATGCGCCTGCAAAAACTGACGGGTCTCGAGCGGAAGAAAGTGGAAGATGAGTACCGCGAGATCATCAAGCTCATCGAAAAACTGAAGGCGATTCTCAAAAACAAGCAACTCCAGATGAGAATTATCGAGGAGGAGCTGGTTGAGCTGAAGAAGAAATTCGGTGATGAGCGACGCACGGAGATCGTGTACAAGGCCGAGGAGTTCAGCATCGAGGACATGATCGCGGAGGAAGAGGTGGTGATCACCATCTCTCATCAGGGATTGATCAAACGCTTCCCCGTCTCCGGCTACCGGCGCCAGTCGCGCGGCGGCAGGGGGGTGACGGGTGCGGCCACCCGCGAGGATGATTTTGTCGAGCACATGTTTATTGCCAGCACTCACAACTATATTCTCTTTTTCACCAGCGCCGGACGATGTTACTGGCTGAAGGTGTTTGAGATTCCGGAGGGGGGGCGTACTGCCAAGGGCAAGCCGATTAACGCCCTCATCGGCAAGCAAGCGGACGAAACGATCAGCGCCTTCATCACAGTGAAAGAGTTCAACGATACAAACTATGTCTTTATGGTGACCGAGCATGGGCTTATCAAGAAAGTCCTGTTATCCGAGTTCAGCAATCCGCGCAAGAGCGGTATCACCGCGACAACCCTTAAGAAAGGGGATGCCCTCAAGGATGCCAAGCTTACCGATGGCAGCCAGGATATTATTATCGGCACCACCGAGGGTATGGCGATACGGTTCCACGAGAACGAGGTCAGACCGATGGGACGTTCCGCTGCCGGCGTGCGGGGGATCAACCTCAGCAAAGGGGACAAGGTGGTTGGCATGGTCAACCTGCGGCGCAAAGGGACCAGCATCCTTATTGCGACGGAGAACGGCTATGGCAAGCGAAGCGAGGAGGGGGAGTACCGGGTGAGCCACCGCGGCGGCAAGGGAATCATCACTGTCAAGACTTCGGATAAAACCGGAAAAATGGTGGGGATCAAAGAGGTTGTCGATACGGACGATGTGGTGGTTGTGACATCGGACGGCATGGTGATACGGCAGCATGCAAACGATATCCGCCTTGCAGGCCGCAATACGCAGGGTGTTCGCCTGATTAAACTTCAGAGCGAAGATGCGGTTGCGGACATTGCGATCGTTATGGCGGAGGAGGAAGAAGAGAAGCAGCTCGCGGAGAAGGATAAGGAAAAAAGTTTGCCAGGGAACGGCAAATCCAGCGGGATGAAAAACGGAAAGGAACGGGCTCAAGCCCCTCCGGCACCCGAGTCACCCAAACAACCCGTGAAGACCGGCAAGCCTTCGAAGAAAAAATGATGAGAACCCCCGGAGGTCCGGACCCCGTCTCTGTCCCAACCAAGGCCTGAAAGGTTCAACCCGCCGGAATTCTTCTCCACTGTATCGTATTGCCGACCCGGATGTTGTGGCGGTCGGCAAATCCCCCCCGCACCTCGACGACGTACCGCACCACCCCCCCGGAGGGATATTCCTGTTCCGAAAACGGAGTGGTGTTGCGGTGAATCGTGACGATCTCGTTGTTGGCATTCACAAATAGAATGTCGAGCGGCATCACCGTGTTCTTCATCCAGAAGGACCGGAGATCGTCGTCAAAGAAGACAAAGAACATTCCCTGCCGTTCCTCCATCCCGGTCCTGTACATCAATCCCTGCTCGCGGCTGGCATCGTCATCGGCAATTTCAACGTCGATAGTGAGAACCGGCTGCCGGTCGGGGGTCAGAAACGTCAATTCTCCATGTTTCACAAATTCAATCGAGGATGGTTTGGTGGAAACGGCGGGCTCCGGGGTTCTTCCTCCCGGTGTGATGACCAGGGAGAGAATAAACACCACAATCACAAGGCCAATCAGGGTAAGAAGAACGCGGTTCGGCTTCTTTCCCCGCCCGCCCTGTTGATGCGGTGTTCGGCGATTCTTTTTTTTCATAAGGGCTTCTTTCCCTCCGTGCGCGTCAATGTTTCTTAAAAAGCCCCTTCATGGATTCCTCAAGTTTTTTCTTCGCTGCGTCGGTCTGTTTCTTCTTTTCCTCCTCCACTCGCGCTTCAAGCTCTTTTTTCTTCGTTTCCACAAGGGCAAGCTTCTCGCCAAGAAGGCGTTCGTAGGACGCAAGTCGCCTCAGCGCCTCTTCCTTCCGTTGGCGGAACATGCGTTCAAGTTCGTCCCGTTTTTCAGCGATCTTTCGATCAACCTTTGACCGGATCTCGTTTTGGATTCGCGCAAGCTCTTCTCCCACCACCCTCTTGGTGCGGGCGGCGAGTTGGTCATCCAGGTCCGTGGTAAAGGCAAGATCGAATGTTCCTCCCGTGTTCCAAAGGCGCAGATCGGTCGTGAATCCCCGGATCCCTTCGAGCACCTGGCGGGCGATACGCTCCACGTCATTCCCGGCCGGCCTCTCGAACTGAAGCACCATGCCTGCAAAAACCATCTTCAGGTTTGAATCGAATTGGTTTCCGGGGATATGGACGCCGAGGTCCATAGTCGCGGTGGATTGCGTGATGGTCGCCGGGAGAAAATCCGTTCTCCCCAGGGAAAACGCCCCGATTGGGATCCCTGTGACGGCAACAGCATAGTCGTCGATCGGCAGCTCGTGCCTCCGGTCGAACGCGGCGTCAATGTGCGCGGTAAGGCTTTCGCCTTTTCGCGCGGAAAGGGCTACCGTAAGCGGTTGCCCCGTGAGGCGTTGATTGTCGGTGATATTTTTCACTTCGCCCGAGGCATAAAGATAAGCGGTGTCCTGTTTGCTGTCTGTTCCACCGGAGATTTTGATATTCTTAATCCAAAGCTTGGGATAACCGCGTTCCACCGGAAAGTGAATATCCTGCCCTTCAAACCGCTTCGGTTTTTCATATTCCGGCGCGGGTGTATAGGCCTGGATCGTATTCCGCGCGTAGTCCATCCATCCAAGATAATATTCAACTTCCTGCAGAAGCGTTTTTCCCAAAAGAAGCGTTGCGAGTCCCTGCATGCTCATATCCGGGAGCCGGGCAAGACTCCGTACGCGCTCGTAATCCGCTTTCACAAGATTGTCAATAGCGTCAACCGAGGCTGTAAGGTTTCCAACCTGGTTGGTGATGGACGTGCGTCGGGTGACAAAAGTTTGGTTGAGCTCGTTGACGTTGGTGGAGATGGTGTTGACCCGAGAGACTGCCGCGGTGATCGCCTCGATTGTTTTAAGTTCGTTGATGTTGATCGCTTTGACCGAAGCTTCAATGTCCGCGATGCGTTGCTGCGAGCTTTCAATTTCGCTGAGCGTTGTCCCCCATTCCCGGTTCGCTTGCTGAATGCGGACCTTGAGTGTATCAATGTGCTGGATCGACTGGAAGGAGGAAACATCGATGAGGCTGTCGATGTTCAGGGTGCGCTTGAGCGCGTTCAGGTCGAAGACCGGAGCTTGCTCAGCCCGGCTTACCACCACGTCCGCCGCCTGGCGTAGGAAAGAAGGGGGGGATGTTTCTTCCCTGGGCCGCGGGGGAAGCGAACCGTCGGTCGATCGCCTTGTTCCGAGGACAAGATCGTTCACCTCCATGGTTTCGATGATATACTTGCCCCGCAGAAGCTGACCGGGGTCAAGCGCAAACTTCACCCTTCCCGTCTCCACCACGTTCTTCCATGGATCTTTTGGATTGGCGACCTGAAGCCGGCTGAATTCGATGCCGATCGGGGAGAGGGTCAGAGAAAGGTTGTCGATCTCCACCCGGGCCCCGACGAGCTCTTCTCCGGTAGCTTCGAGGGCCCACTCGACCCAGCGGTCGACAAACAAATAGACGGCAAGCGAAAGCACAATGACGGGGGTCAGAACGAACCAGAGGAATTTCTTCCGCATCACGAGTCTCCGAAATTCTTGACCCGCTCATACCAACGGACAAAGGCGTTTTTGCTGATGATCTGATAAATCCTCCACCGCTCCACCCGCGCTCCGATGGTGGCCCGGTAAGCGACAACGAATTGCCGCATGCCGAGATACGTTGCCGGGAAAAGAATCAAGGCCCCGACAAAGCTCCCAAGCACAACAGTATTGTTGAACCGGGTCAACGGGGCGATGGGGGCGTTGTAGAGCGAGGTCCAGAAATCATGCAGGGAGGGAAAGTCCACCAGGAGGAGGAATCCGAGC
>Ga0209211_10004801_pt1 | contig 20713 bp, 24 predicted proteins | sample RifGroA2_FD_183992 | JGI IMG/M metagenome (GOLD analysis project Ga0209211, IMG submission 183992) | Groundwater microbial communities from Rifle, Colorado, USA - Groundwater A2 (SPAdes) (version 2) | ecosystem: Environmental > Aquatic > Deep subsurface > Groundwater | place: Rifle, Colorado...
CGAATAGGCGAATAGTTATCTTTTGTATTTTATCCAATGAAATTTTTAATAATTACAAATCTATACGAACCATATGCACGCGGTGGGGCGGAGGCGGTGGTAAAAACGCAGGCTCAAGAGTTGCAAAAGCGCGGGCATGATGTGGTTGTTTTGACGGCTGGTCCATTTAAGTATGGTCTGTGGCCAAAGGAAGAAGTTATTGACGGAATTCGCGTCCGACGGTTTTTTCCATTGGATTTTTATTTTGTCGGACATGATTATAAATTTCCAAAATGGTTGCGCGTTCTCGCTCGTTTGATTGATACAATTAATATCACTTCGGCTTGGGTAGTAGGGGATGTGGTGGATCAGGAAAAACCTGATGTGGTAATAACGCATAATTTGGTGGGATTGGGTTTGTTAACGCCATGGGCATTGCGTTGCGAACAGGTTAAAAAGCATCTTCATGTTTTACACGACGTACAATTAGTTCATCCTTCCGGATTATTGATTTATGGAGATGAGGCTAGAGCGGAAAGATTTACTCCGCGTCAAATTTATGAATGGATTACTAAACATGTTTTTGGTTCGCCAAGCGTGATAATTTCACCATCAAAATGGTTGCTTGATTTGCATTTGGAAAAAGATTTCTTTTTAGAGACGCCAATAAAAGAAGTTATTAGTAATCCTGTTTTGTGTAGTACTGAACCAAGAACCGAGCGGGCAAGGGGTGATAAATTAAAAATTTTGTATGCCGGCCAGCTTGAAAAACATAAAGGAATTGATTGGTTGTTAGGGGTTTTAGAAAAGAGAAAACAGAAAAGAGAAAAGAGTTTGCAGAGGGGCGGAGAAAGAGAAGAAAATTTTATTTTGGAAATTGCCGGAGCTGGAAGCTTGGAAAACAAAATTCGTCAAGCTTCACAAAAAAATCCAGATCAAATTATTTTTCACAGCAAGTTGAATCAAAAAGATCTTTTTCGAAAACTTAACGAAGTTGATGTGCTCGTGGTCCCATCTCTTTGTTATGAAAATTCGCCGCAAATTATAGCGCAAGCTAATTGCGTTGGTTTGCCGGTTGTGGCAAGCCGAATCGGTGGCATACCGGAATTGGTAAAAGATGGTGAAAATGGATTTTTATTTACACCGGGAGATGAAAATAGTTTTACAGAAGCCCTGGAAAAGATACAGAACTTAGATAATTATATTCCAATTAAAACGTTAAGCTTAGACGAATACATTGACAAAATATTGAAGTTGTGTGATAATAGACATGGCGTGTGATAAAATATAAACAATTTAATTTTAACTATCAAAATTATGACATCATCAGAAATACGACCGGGTTTTGAACAATTTGAACAGATAAAAAAGCTCCCAGATATTAACAAGGCACTAGAAGCTGCTGTCGGTGCAATTTATTTTGATGACTCTTCTGATTATGAAACAGCATTATGGAGTGTTATTAATGCTCTTGATCCAGAACTTGCAAAAAGAATGAAAAGTGGTCATGAAGATGAACAAACTGCTGTATATGACGAGGTCAAGAAACGTATAGATCCGGATTATAAACCATAAAAATAAATAACTACCTGAAATCAGCAAAAATTTTTTTTAGAGTGCGTAAGTACTATTAATTAATTAAAATAACAAACATTTATGAGATTTTTTGAAGGATCGTTTAGATCAAATGACCAAGAGGTTATATCGATACAAGACCTGCCATCTCCGATCACAGAAGAACTCAATAGGCATTCAATTGTTCCTGATGATATTAAACGAATTTTGGTGAGTAATGTTATCCAAAATATTGACGGAAGGTAGCTTTACATCATTTTTTTGAAAGATGGACGTACTGTAGAAGTGTTATTTGTAGGAGAAGGATATATTATTGAAGATTTCAAAATAATCTAAAAATAAATTGCTAAAAAATACATCAAGGAATAATGTTTGAGTGGAGTTCTGTTAAAAACCGTGCGCCTGATAATTAAAATTTATTCTGATAAGTCGGGATGAAAACTTAATATACACGCGGATGTTGTTTGCAAAAAGGAGAATAAAATGGGAATCGGAGCGCTTGAGATAACTCACAAGCGGATGTCAGATTTGACCAAGGCTGAAGTTTCTGTTTTGAGAAAGCTGGTTGTGACATTTCCAAATCATGAAAATTTCAGCCGTTTCGAACTTTGGTTGTGGCACTGGCGCGTTCAAAAAAGTGTTTGGGTGGCAATTATTGAAATTAATTGCGATATTATTGGCTGGGCGGCAGTCGCTCTTGGCGAAGGTTGGAAAACCGGATTAGCCGGAGTTTATGTTCATCCAAAATATCGTGGCCGTTATTTTGCCCGCTATGTTCTTTTCAGCCTTTTTGCGCACTGTGCCAACACTCCGGAAATTAAGCAGAGGTTGGATTATATACGTTATCAAGAAAACAAGGAAAAACTTTTTCGTCCTTTGTTTGAGTATTGGGGTTTTAAAGATGGGTTTCAGTATCACGAAGAACAAAAAGCCAGAGAAAGCGCTGCTCAAGCAGAAATTAAAAATTCCCTCGATGAGGCAAAATGACAAAGAACCGGACAAAAGCTGGTTCTTTTTTGTTACTTGGGTGAAAACTCACGTAAAAAAGACACTCAGCCACTGCCGTGAATTGTTAGCTTATAGCTTTTAGCTGTTAGAAGAATTCGTCTTAATTTTACTTGTCAATTGTCAGTAATCTATCTCTTTTTATCAATAAATTTTTTTATACTGTTTTTACCTAAGTAACAAAAAAAACGAGGTATACAATCTTGTTTTATAATCTGAATCTTAAATCTTTAACCTTTGATTTTTAATCTACTTCTTTTTCTCGTATTTAAAAACATGAACCTGACCATCGCCAATATCAATCCATGCATCAGCGGATTGTTTGGCTCGTTCGACTAGTTTATCCGCTTTCCACCAATAATTATCTACTACAAAATAAGCCAGATCTACCCCGACATTTTCCATTGCCGCTGTTACAGTTTCACGAATTGGCGCGCCGTAACTCGCGTCATAAAAATATTTATACAAAGGTCCGCCGGTTGGAATTGGGTAATAAAATGTTTCGGTTTGTTTTCCGTCTGATTGAATTGGATAATATTTTTTAAATCCAAATTCTTGCAATGCGATGGCAGAAACAGATTGGTTTGACAGAACTATAAAATCTTTGCTTCCGGCATTAGAGTTTATAAAATATACGGCTTCAAGATCAGCTTCGCTTACGCTCCAGCCTCGTTCAGTTGTATAGGCATCTTGATGAGGATATGAAAGATATAAGCTCGTGGTGGCAATTCCGGCAATTAAAATAATTACTCCAAGTCCGAGCGTTTTTCCCAGTTTATCGGTTTGCCACAAAAGAAAAACCACTCCGGATAAAATTATTGGAATTAAAAATATTAGTCCGACGCCGGCAAGTCTTGCTACGTATCCGGTTTGTTCGGTAAGCGGCAGATAAGAAAAATCAACTAGCAATAAAAGCAGTGCTGCGTTTACAACAGTGATAATCGCAACGGCAATCAAAAGTCCGATTTTTTGTTTTTTTCTCATCATTAAAATCCAAATTAAAATTGCGGCAATAATTGCGATTGGAATTAGATTTTGTCCGAATAAATAAATAAAATCATCCCAAAAGGAAAATTTATGCGAGATTTGGGGGATTATTTTCTGCAACGGAGCGTAAAGAGAGTTGAAATTTAAATTATTAAGTTTTAATAGGCTTTGTCCGGTGAAAATTCCGTAAAGCCAAAATAAAATTGTTACCGCAAAACTGGAAAGAATTGCCAAGAAAATTTGCAATCCAATTTTTATTTTTTTAAAAATATGAGTATTTAAAATTGTGAAAGCAAATAATATTACTGCCGGCATGCCGGAGATCGGGTGGGTGACGAGGGCAGCAGCGGTGGCAAGCGCAGCACCGATTGATGGTTTGAATTTTTTATTTAAAGTAAGGGCAACGGCAAATAAAGTAAAAACATTACCCAGTCCTTGCGGCGTGGTGACGATCCATTGAGTGAATGGAATGATTGGCAGTAAAATTGTTCCAAGTGTGGCGGCTCGCCATTGCAATTTGAAACCTTCTAAAAGTCCGCGGCGCAAAGCAAAGAGAACAAAAAATATTAAAATTATTGGAAGAAGCAATCGGTCGGCTAATTCCACCGAGAGGCCGGTATGTTGGTGTAAAAATGAAACGAGTGCGTATTGTCCAATGTATGAAAATGGTTTTGGTGTGATGGTTCCGTTTTCAATGATGTGTGTTTCTGTGGCATGGTGTATGAATGAGTCAAAGCCATATCCGATTGGATAGATGAAAAAAGTAATTGCAAATGTTAAGAAGAGCAATGGTATGCCAAGCGCCATGGCGAATTTTGCACGGGTTGTTTTAATAATCAGGATGAGTGCGAGCACGGCCAAGAAAAAAACCAAAAGAAATTCTTTTGGTAAAACTTCCCAAGGAGAACGAATTGAAATCGTGGTAGCTGATTGGGTAAGCATTCTCGCAAGCGCAACAATAAATAATCCATAAGCTGTGACTAATCCGATAAAATGCCAAGCCCCGCCTTTTATCCCTAAAGATGGGTTTTGCAATACTTGTTCATCTGGAGCTGGTTTTTTTATTTTTACAAACAAAAGGCTGCCAAAAGATAATGTTATAAGCGCGATCGCGTTAACATCAAGCTTCCATAAATAAAAAAATAAACTACCGAGCACAGCGATCCATGCTATTAAAAGTCCAGTGCCGGTAAAAACACGTTCGGCGCGCTGCCATGTTGGGAAGAGCCATGTGCCTAAAATTGTACCAAAAATGAATAAAGTTGGAATAATAAAAAGCCAACCCGCTTGCGGTGTTTTGCTTGCATATAGCAAAATAATTGAAATTGCGAGAAAAGTTCCCCCCACAATTTTTATTGACGGTTTGCCTTGCATAGAATACACTTATTATAGCACGAGGCGTTAAAGTGTAAAAACAGAGAAACTGAGAAACAGAAGAACAGAAGAACAAAGGTAGCTCAGACCTTCAGGCCTGAGGTGTATAACAGAAGTAAAGAACAGAGAAACAGAGAGACAGAAGAATGAAAAGGTGTAATATTCTATTAGTTTTTTACCTCCTAATTCCTTAGTTTTTTAATTCTTTTGTTTCTTTGTTTCTTAGTTTCTCTGTTTCTTAGTTTTTTGTAAAAACCTATGATGACCAACGACACAATATCCTTATTTCCGCATGACAAGATAATGGCAAAGACGATCATTCCACTTATACCAAAATGGGTTAGACCAAATCACATAACCATACTTCGGTTTATTGCGACACCGTTTGTTCTTTGGCTTTTGGTGGTTGGTAATTATGCTTGGGGTTTGCCGGTATTTATTTTAGTTTCTTTTACAGATGCTTTGGATGGATCACTTGCCAGATTGCGCAAGCAGATTACCGAGTGGGGGACACTATATGATCCGGTAGCAGATAAAATTTTAATTGGCGGCGCGCTTATTTTAATTGTTATTGAGCATATAAACGTTTACTTTGGCGTGCTTATTTTGGCAGTTGAGGCTATTACGGTTGTTGGTGCTTGTATACAAAAAGCGCGTGGAAAAAAACCATCAGCCAATGTTTATGGAAAGACAAAAATGTTTTTGGAAATAGTTGCGGTTGGATTTTTGCTGATCGCTCTTTGGTCAGGGATTAGTTTGTTTGTCCCTTTTTCCATTGGAACTTTTGCTCTGGCCATAGTTTTTGCTGTTATCTCATTGTTTACCCATGGAATCTAAATCAAAAAATAGAATAGTTTGGGTTGTCGTGGCAATTTTTTTATTTTTTGCTTATTCATATTTATTTTTCTTCTCTGTGGAATCACAGGGAATTTTTAATTCTCCGGATGAAATGGCCAATGCTTATTTTATTGATGTTTATAATGATGTCGGTAGTTTGCGTGTTGAAGATCCTTTAGTGGGCGTTGCCGATGGCCGTGTACATCCACGTTCGGTGGTAACTCAAGACGGCGCCTTGGTGCCGGGTAGTTTTACCGGCATGATTGTTTTATATTCGATTCTCGATTTTTTTGGTGACTTAAGAATTTTTATAATTTTTACGGCGATTTTTTCCGTGCTTGCGGTTTTTGCTTGGCGCCGAATAATCTCAGAAATGTTTAATTCCTCTGCCGGTGATTTTGCCGCTTTGGTTTTAGCGATCACGCCAGCGTGGTGGTATTGGACTGAGCGGGGAATGTACCACAATGTATTTTTTACCGCGCTATTGATTTTTTCCGGTTATTTCATGTTTATACATCCGGTTTATGAATTCTTGCGACGAACCATCCATGCATCCAGATTTTATTCTTTGATTGATCCGTTGCTTGCCGGCGTAATGTTGGGTTTTGCTTGGTGGGTTCGAACATCAGAAATTTTTTGGACATCTATTGTTGCAGTATTATTAATTGTTGTGTTTAGAAAATTTTTGCGCACCAAATGGATTATTATTTTTTTCATTGGCGCAATTATTGCTTTTTTACCAGCATTGTTAATAAATTATCAAACCTATGGCAGTATTTTTCGCATCGGGTACACTACTGCTGTAAATACCGGAACAGATATAACTTCTTTGTTGCAAGCAACGAATACTAAGGAAAGTTTAAATATTATTATTGATTATTCCAAAGAAACTTTGCGCACAGTTCGAAATTTTTTGCTTCCATTCGGTTTTCATCCGCGTGCCGTTTTAATAAATTTTATAAATTATTTTATTTTAGTTCCATCATGGATCAGTCTTTTATTTATTACTGCGCTTGCTTGGTTGTTTACAAAATGGTGGAAAGGAAAAATTGAGAAAGATGAAGGAATGTTGTTTTTGTTGTTTATCGGAGTTTCGATTTGGCTTGTGTCAGTATATGGAAGCTGGGTAATTCATGATAATCCAAATCCTGAAGCCATGACTGTTGGAATTTCTTATTCGCGTTATTGGTTGCCAATGTTTGTTTTGGCAAGTGGAATTGCCGGCTTGGGGCTTGCTGCATTTTTAAAATTTTTACGCCCAACAATATATGCGATTCCTTACTTTATAATCGGTGTTCTCGCTATTTTATCTTTTCATACGGTTTTTTTAACAACCGGTGATGGCATTGTTGATATTGGAAATACTTTAGGCGAGTATTCGCATATTAAAAAAGATGTTTTGCAGATTGTTCCTAAAAATGGTGTAATTGTTGTTGACCGCGGTGATAAAGTTTTTTTTCCAGATCGCCGCGTGATTCGTGATTTTAGAGAAGATGAAAATTTGAATATTCTGCGTGCCTTGTCCTTGCGGGTTCCTTTGTATTATTACGATGTCACAATTAAAGAAGATGATTTAAATTTTCAAAACAGAGAACGGCTTTATCCGTTTGGATTGAAGCTGGAGCATATAGAAACTTATACAGATACGTCACTTTATAAATTTACAAGCACACCACGATTTTAAATGTAAATTTTTAATTTAGAATTTTGAATTTTGAATAAATTTTGAATATCTAAATTTGAAAACATGGTGTTTCGAAATTAAATCATTAAAAATTTATTTGAAATTAGAAATTAAAAATTCAAAATTTAATTTTATCACCCAAATCACCATGCGCATTTTATTTGCAACAATACTCATTGCCGGAATGTTTTTTCTTTTTGCCTGGACTGCCATGCAGAATTTTGTTTTGGGTGGAGTTTTTGAAGCACAATACAATTTTGAAAAAGAATTACCTTTTATAACGCCATTATCGCCAAGGGATCGGGTGACAGAAATTTTGCGCAATGATTCTGGAGAATCATTTCAAAAAGTTTATGATGATCCGGTTTATTTCCGAGTCCGTGCACCGCGCAGTTTTGATCGCGCCACTGTTACTGTTCGTTTTAAAAAAGATGAGAACCAGAAGTTTGCTTTGGGCGGACTCGTGAGTTGGGAAGATTATAAATTTGATTTGCAACCGCTTGATAATATTTTTAAAGATGGTGATTGGCAAGTGGCAACAGTTAATTTTAATTTGTCTCCGCTTTTTACAGATGATGGTCGAACTTATACTTTCGTGCTTTCTTTACCAGGAATTGCTGAATCTGGAAGCGAAGTTGCAGTTCAGTCTATTTGGGTTCGTCTTGAACGGCCTCGGTAGTCTCTTTTTGAAGCAATTTTTAGCAAACTATGATATTTTCTTTTGCCAGAATTTTAGCGAGTGTTTCAGGAGTGAGTTTTGTTATTTCTCTTATTATTGAAACTTGGCGCCCGGGATTTATTAGTTTTTACTGGAATCCACAATGGCTTATTTTAGCCTTTATTTTAGGTATTTTGGTGGCAATTTTTGATAAAGAAAAACCAATTAAAGGTTATCCACAGGCAATAAGATTACTCCTTGCTATAATAGTGGCGCTTGGGATATATCACCTTTTCCCAGTGTCTGGAACCGGCTGGATTGTAAGTATTGGGGCGTTTTTGTTGGTTTTGGCAGCTACTGGGAAGTAATTGGTAAAATCCCAAATTACAAATCCCAAATTCCAAACAATATCAAAATTCAAATGATCAAAATTCTAAACATTTTTTGAATTTGTAATTTGTGATTTGGAAATTGTTTGGTGTTTGGTGCTTGGAATTTGTAATTTTTATCTCCTTACTCCCATTCTCTAACTATGGATTGTCTTTTTTGCAAAATTATAAAAAATGAAATTTCGTCAGAAAAAATTTATGAAGACGGAGATGTTTTGGCGTTTATGGATATTGGACCGGTTAATAATGGTCATGTTTTGGTTATTCCAAAAGAACACGTTGAAAATTATTTAAGCGCTTCAGATGAAATGTTGGCAAAATGTAATTCTGTTATTAAAAAAATTACACCGGTAATTTTGGAAGCGGTTAGAAGCAGTGGTTGGAACTTAGGTGTAAATTCAGGAAAAGTTTCCGGGCAAGTAATTTTCCATCTTCACTTTCATATTATGCCCAGATTTGAAAATGATGGTCTTCGATTATTTCCTGCCAATGAAGATGCAAAATTAAAAGTTTTAGAAGTTGCGGAAAAAATTCGTCAATATTTAAAATCTGAAAATTAAAAACTGTCTATCTGTTATTGGCGGGGGACAAGCCCTCGCCCTACGTATCTTTTTCGTAATGTTCGTACCCTGTTCGTAGTTCGTATAATATATATCCTAAAACCTAAAACCTATGAAATTATTAGTCGGCGGAGGAGCTGGTTTTATTGGGTCAAATTTTATTCATTACATGCTTAGTAAGTATCCTGATATCAGCATTGTGAATTATGATAAGTTGACCTATGCCGGCAATCTCGACAATTTAATAAGAATAGCAAATGATCCTCGATATAATTTTATTCAAGGTGATATTGCCGACTCCAATAAAATAGATGAAGTGGTGGAGTGTTTTGGAATTGATACGATTGTAAATTTTGCCGCGGAAACGCATGTTGATCGTTCAATTCATGGTGGCTTGGCCGATTTTGTTCATGCTAATGTTTTAGGTCCGCAAGTTTTAGCTGAGGCCGCACGAACTCACAAACTTAATTTATATATTCAAATTTCCACTGATGAAGTTTATGGTGCGCTTGAATTGGATGAAGATCGAAAGTTTCATGAAGAAACCGCTTTTGCGCCAAATATGCCATACGCGGCTTGCAAGGCTGGCGGCGATATGATTTGCCGTTCATATGTAAAAACACATAACACGCCAATTATTGTAACGCATTGTTCAAATAATTACGGTCCATATCAATTTCCGGAAAAATTTATTCCGCAAGCAATTTTTAAAGCTTTGGCAAATGAACCAATTCCAATTTATGGCGATGGTTTGTATGTTCGCGATTGGATTCATGTTATGGATCATTGTTCGGCTGTTGATACTTTGTTACAAAAAGGAGTTCCGGGTGAGGTTTATAATATTGGTGTTGATAATGAACGGAGTAATCTTGAAATTATGAGCATTTTGCTTGAAATGTTGGGTAAACCGGAAAGTTTGCTGACTCGAGTACAGGATCGACCTGGTCATGATCGCCGATATGCGATTGATTCAAGAAAAATTGAGAGTTTGGGCTGGCAGCCATTTTATCCAAAGAGTAAATTTGAAGCCGGTTTAAAACATAAAGTTGATTGGTATTTGAATAATCATGAGTGGGTGGAAAAATTGCGAACTCGTCAGAATGAAATGAATCCGCATATTAAGGTAGTGGTATAGTTGTAAGCCATAAGCAATAAGTCGTAAGCCGTAAGGAAGAGAATTAAGATTTTCTTTCTTACAGTTTATAGCTTATGACTTATAGCTTACGGCTAAAATAAAACTATGGAAATAACAAAAATAGAAACAGGAATACCGGGTTTGGAAGTTGATTTGCAAAAGGTGATTGGTGATCACCGTGGTTTTTTGGCAGAAATGTTGCCCGGAGGAATGGATCATCCAGTGGCAAAAAACGGTATTCGTAATATTTATATGTCAGTCGCGACTGGCAAGCACGTTGGCCGCGCCGCACATTATCATTATAAAAATCATGAAATTTTTTATACTTTGAGCGGAACCGCGCTTTGGTTGTTCCATGATTTTAGAAAAGATTCTCCAAGTTCTGGAAAAAGTTTTGGAATTATTTTGGGACACGAGAAACCCGAAGATGAAGTTCATCACCCAGTGGTTGTTCTCGATGATTTACAATTTGCCTGTGTTTCTGTTCCAGTGGAGGTTTATCACGCTTATTGGCCGTTAACAGATGAGAAAGTAAGAGTGGTTGCTGTAGCTTCAGAATCGCACAGTGACGATGATTATTGGCGTGGCAAACCAAACGAAGTTCCTGGGTTTGTGGAAATATTGGGGAAGTATGGAATTTATTGTTAGTTAAAAACACTAAATTTTAAACAAATCCAAAACCAAAATTTCAAAATTAAAAATTATTTTTTAATTTTGGATTTTGAAATTTGAGTTTGTTTAGTGTTTAGAGTTTGGTGGTTAGAGTTTTTATGAAAACACTCATTATCGGCCACAAAGGAATGCTTGGTCAAGCCTTGATTAAAATTTTGGAAGAAAAAGGTTGGGAGTATAAGGGTTATGATCGAGATGAAATTGATATAACAGACGCACCTCAAGTTTTGGCGCGTATTTGTAATTACAATCCGGAATTATTAATCAACACCGCAGCTTACAATGCAGTTGATAAAGCGGAAGATGAACCAGAAATTGCCATGTTGGTAAACGGAACAGCAGTTGGATATCTTGCCCAAGCGGCAAAAAAGTGTGGTGCGATTTTTGTTCACTATTCCACAGATTTTGTTTTTGATGGAAAAAATGAAGTTGGGTATGATGAAAATTCCAAACCAAATCCATTGTCAGTTTATGGCAGATCAAAATTAAAAGGTGAAGAAGAAACCATGGCTGCAAGTTTGCTGGTTTGGTACATCATAAGAACTTCCCGGCTTTTTGGTCCACCGGGAATAAGTACTGGTTCAAAAAAGAGTTTTCCGAAGTTAATGATTGATTTGGCAAAAGAAAAAGAAGAATTAAAAGCCATTGATGCCGAAGTTTCTTCGCCAACTTATGTAAAAGATTTGGCGGAAAAAACTTTGGCCATTGTTGAAGCACGGCTTGATTCGGGAATATATCATGCTACAAATAGCGGTGGTTGCACTTGGTATGGTTATGCGAAGACGGCGTTTGCCGCAGCTGGATTAAAAACAAGAATAATTCCGGTTGCTTCTGATCATTTTCCACGAAAAGCCGAGCGTCCGGCGCACTCTATTCTTATTTCCACAAAAACTCCGCCAATGAGGCCTTGGCATCAAGCACTTGACGAGTTTTTGAGGTTGTGATAATCTAGGTTAACTATGATGGTCTTTTAATTAAAATCCGTATAAAATACGCGGTTTTTTGAAACACAAACAACAAAAGAAAGGAGAGTGTTGCTTGACTGGAATCAAAGCGATCCTTTGCGATGTTGGGTCTGTACTTATGGAGTTTGATGCTAAAACTCGTGATGAGAATTTGGCACAGCTCTTTAAGACAACAAGGGAGACGATTGCGGTATTTTGGGATGGTCCGGCGCCAGATGGGGGGATTCCTCTTTTCAAACGTTTTTGCATGGGTACGGTATTGCCGCATGAACTTCGAAAAGCACTCTGTGATCAGTTTGGGGTGGAAGTAAGTGAGCCTGATTTTTGGAAGGTTTGGCTTTGTGGCTTTAAACGTCCGATTCAGGAAACCATTGATCTTGTCCGGCGAGTGAAGGAAAGAAACGGGGTCAAGGTCGTGGCTTGCACTGATGTAGATGTTATGTGGTGTGAAAGAATGAGGGGTCCGGACGAACCGCTTCACGGACTTTTTGTCGCGGAAGCCCAGTCTTGTTTTATTGGTGTGGTCAAGCCGGATCCGGCAATGTACACCACAGCATTGAATTTTGCTGGAGTGAAACCATGGGAAGCAGTTATGATTGATGATATTGCTGCTAATGTCGAAGGTGCTCAAGCTCTAGGCATTCATGCCGTGTTGTATGAAGATCCAGCCAAGCTTAAACTTGATCTCAAACACTATAGTTTGCGCGTTTGAAAACAAAAGACGCCCGTCTCGCGGGCGTCTTTTTTTAATCAGATTAAAGATTTAAGATTAAAGATTAAAGTGGAGAAAAGAGAAAACATCAACTAAAAACTGATCCGTCTTTGGCGGAGAAAATAGTTGACAAAGGGGGAGGGTAGAGAGAAAATAAAATGTCGTCCCGAACTGTGGTAACGAATACTCCTACGAGGGTGAGGGATCTCTGCGGTTTAGATTTAAGATTAAAGATTAAAGTGGAGAAAAGAGAAATCAGAAAAGAGTCGGTAGAGGGGCAGAAGCGAGAGGTTGTAGCTTTTTAGGTTTTTAGAAAAATTCCAAATCACAAGCACCAAAAGGAGTTTGTAGTTGGTAGTGAGTAGTTGGTAGTAAAATTCCAAACCCCAAACCGCGAGCTGTGGTCAAAACAAATATTATGATGTAGCTCAAACCTTCAGGTTTGAGACGTCTCAGGCCTAAAGGCCTGAGCTACATTTGTTCTTATGTTCTTCTGTTTCTCAGTTTCTTTGTTTTAAAGCGAGGGATCTCTGCGGTTTAGATTTAAGATTTAAGATTAAAGTGGAGAAAGGAGAAGTCAGAAAAGAGTCGGCAGATGGGCAGAGTGAAAGCTTATAGCTTTTTAGAAAAAATCCTAAGAACAATCTAAGAACCTAAAACCTAAAACCTAAAACCCTAAGAAGCTAGATTGACTCCTGTTTTTGTCAGAGGTCTCTATAAAAAAACACCAGACTTTAGTCCGGTATTTTTTATTTATTTTTTCTATAACTAGTATTTCTTTCTCAAAAAATTCGCCGCAGTCATGAAGGCAATTGAGTCGAAGAATAAGTGTGTTGAATTGAAACCGAGCACTGTGCTTCCATTTGAACTTGCAATCCAAGCAAACAAAAGCGTTAATAAACCTAAACCAAATAAAAAGTGTGCGAGAACAATGTGAGAACAATGACAACGATGTTCTTCACATCCAACGCAGACTTTTGGTAATGGTTTTTTTGTACCGTTTGGCATAGACCTCCTAAGTAGAATTTTGAATAATGAATGATGAATTTTGAATAAAATAAGAATGTTTTAATTTTAAAATATCATATTTCAAAATTAAGTCATTAAAAATTGATTCGAAATTAAAAATTCAAAATTCGAAATTCTCCTTTATTTAATGTGGATAAGATTGTTTCTATTATAACAGATTTTCTAAAATGTTTGAAGAGTGGTATAATATAAACATGTCAAGAATAATTCATCAAGCTTGGATTTTGTTGGCGGTTTTTGGCGCACTTGTGGCTACTATCGCGGTTTTTGCACAAGTGCCGGAAGTGGTAAATACCGCAAGCACTGATGGCCGTGTGGCTATTTCCGGAACTGTGCCTAAGAGCATGGGTACTTTTCGTATTTTTACTGATCTTGCTGAAAGTATGAAACCGCACACTGCCGTGGTCGGCTCTATTTATGAAATAGTACCAGAGGCTTTTGTTTTACCATTTCCAGTTGATTTGGTTTTTAAATATACTGATAAAGATTTAGTCGGGCATGATCCATCGGATTTATCCATTGCTCATTGGAATAAAGAAATTAAAAGATGGGAATTGGTTGATACTACTATTGATAGAGAGAACAATACGCTTTCTACAAGTACTCGTTCGTTGTCAAAGTGGGCGCTTGTTTGGAAAGAGTCACACGAGATTCCCGGAGAAGTTTTGGTTTTAGCATCTAAACTTTTAGATAATCGTCCGGCGGACATGGTTGGATACACCATTGATATTGAATATGCTTTTGTGCCGAATGACTATGTGTTGTTGTTTCCTCATTTTATGCAAGATGGTTGCAATGGTTATATTCCCGGATCAAGCCAGAGTATGATTCAAGATCAGGTTCAGGTCGGGGAGATATTTTATCGCATTACTTTGACTTGGGATTTGGGAGATATTGATCGGTGTTATTAGTAGAAAATAAGAAGAAAAGACGACTGATAATTTTGAATGATGAATTTTTAATTTTGAATCAATTTAGAATGTTATAATTTTGAAACAAGATATTTCGAAATTAAATCATTGTCAGCCAGAGACTCTCCCGCCTCTGGCGGAGAAATTAGTTATAGAAATTAGAAACTGGAGATTAGTTTTAAGTCTGTTCGCACTCGTTTCCAGTCTAAAAATCTTATTAATTTTTTGTCCACAAATTGTTATTAATTTTTTTATAATGTAAACATGTTAAAACTAATAATACTATTAATTGTTGGATTTATATTTTTAGCCCGTGGTGCAGATTGGCTTGTTGATGGCTCGTCAAAAATTGCCAGATGGTTTGGAATTCCGGCTATTGTTGTTGGTCTGACTATTGTTGCTTTCGGAACTTCAATGCCAGAATTTGTTGTTAGTTTTTTGGCAGCTTTGGGTGGCTCATCCGATCTTTCGCTTGGTAATATTCTTGGTTCTAATATCAGTAATATTTTGCTTATTCTTGGTTTGGTGGCAATTATTACCACTATTAAAGTTCAACATTCAACTGCGTGGAAGGAAATTCCTTTTTCTGTTTTAGCGGTTGTACTTTTGGGAATTTTAGCTAATGATATTTTTTTTCAAGATGCGCAAACTAATGTTATCGGCCGAGGTGATGGAATTATATTGCTCGCCTTTTTTGCTCTTTTTATTTATTATGTGGTGGGAGTGGTTAGGAATAAAGGGAGTTTGTCAGAAAAAATTGAGGAGGCACGGCTTGAGTTGCACGAATTAACTAAAAAACGACACCCGATTATTTGGTTTGCAGGTAAGGTTGTTTTGGGGTTGATTCTTTTAATTATTGGTGGTCAAATTGTGGTTATTGGTGCCACGGGAATTGCTGAGATTTTTGGACTTTCGGAAGCACTAATCGGTTTAACTATTACGGCCATCGGAACATCATTACCAGAGTTAGCTGCGAGTATTACAGCGGCCTATAAGAAAGAAGCTGATATTGCAATAGGAAACATCGTCGGTTCAAATATTTTTAATATTTTATGGGTTCTTGGCGCGACAGCTATAGTTCGACCGCTTACTTTTTCATCAGTTTTAAATATAGATATTTTGTTGGTGTTTTTAGCCAGCATTGTTTTATTCGGCGCGATTTTGTTTTTTGGAAAACGCCTACAACTCGGACGCGGTACGGGAATTTTATTTGTAGTTTTATATTTAATTTACATTTTGTTTTTGTTTGCAAGAGAAGGTGTTTTATTTTAATTTAGATTATGCCTCGTTAGCAATAATGATGGTAATTTGGTCGGGGTTATAAAAACGTGCTATTAATTCATGTTTTGTCACATAAATTATTTCTAACGGGGTATGCCAAAAATTAATCCGAATCATTTTTATCAGTATTTAAGATGTCCTTCCTGGATCTGGTTGGATGTTTTTGGTGATGCGGAAAAACGGCGCCAGCTTCATCCGCTAAGTGAGTTGTTGTGGCGTCAAGGATTGTTGCATGACACACATATTATTCCAAACCAAGAATTTGTAAAAGTGGAAAATGATGATCTTGACGACGCGGCAACAGAAACATTGCGTTTGATGAGGCAAGGGCGACAGACAATTTATCGCGGTGTTTTAATTGATGACGAGTGGGTGGCACGGCCGGATGTTTTGGAACGGGTTGAAGGAAAGAGTTTGTTTGGAAATTATTATTATGTTGCTTGTGACATCAAACGTGTGCGTTATTTGGAAGATGTTCATCGTTTTCAGGGAGTTTTTTATGCGTTATTATTGGAGAAAATTCAAGGAACTCGTCCGGTGCAAGGTTATGTTATGAATCCGGATAAAGAAGTTTTGAATTTTATAATTGAAGACTCGTTAGAAAAGTTTCATTTAACTTTGGGTGAGATTGAAAAAATATTACGTGGAGAAAAACCGCCACCATTTATTTCGAGCGCTTGTCGCGAATCGCCATGGCTTAATCATTGCATTAAAGAAGCGGAAAGTTGCGATGATTTGGCTTTGATTGCACATGTTTCTTCTGATGAAAGATCTTCTTTTATTGAAGCCGGTTATGCAAGCGTGCGTGAGCTTGTTAAGGTTCCGGTGGATTTGGTGGTAAAAAAAGTGACTGGTGTTGGCAAGCGTCGAATTGAACACTTGTATCGCCAGGCGCAAGTTTTGGTTGAGGGAAATCCTATTTTGATTGAACCGATTGATCTTTCCAAAGCTCCGGTTGAACTTTATATTGACATTGAATCTGATCCTTTGCGTGATGTTGAATATTTATTTGGTGTTTTGGTTTGCGAAGGTGATAAGGCCACTTACACGCCGTTTTTTGCCGACAGTCCGGAAGAAGAAAAATCTGCTTGGTTGTCGTTTGTGAATTTTGTTGGAAAATATAAAGGTGCGCCGATTTATCATTATGGACATTTTGAAATTTTTGTAATTCAGCGGTTGGCGGAAAAATATGGGCATGCGCTTGAAAATTTTGAAACACTTTCTGATATTGGCCGCGCGGTATTTCATAATGCTGTTTTTCCGGTGTACTTTTATTCGCTCAAGGATATTGCGCGGGTGCTTGGATTTAATTGGCGTCATCCGGAAGCATCCGGACTTAATTCAATTTTTTGGTATCATAATTGGATTGAAACCAATAACCGCAAAACCCGCGAGGATATTATCAATTATAATGAAGATGATGTACGCGCCACCAAACTACTTAAAGACTGGTTGGTTAAAAAAAGCGGGGAGAAAAAAGTATGAAAAAAATTATATTAGTGGTAACAGTTTTTATTTTATTTGTAGTTTTGTTTTTCGGTCGAGTACAAATTAAAGAATATATAACCAATGTTTTTAAACCAGTGTTACCGGAACCGATTGTTTATCAAAAAGAAGAGACAGAGAAGCCTGCGAATGTAGAGATCAAAGAACCGGAAAAAGCAGTGGTTAAGGAAGAAATAAAATCAGAACCAAAAACAGAAGAGGTGATCAGGGAAATTAATTTAGCTGTTCCTTTTACTTCACAGGCGCCATTTGCCAATTGGGATGAATTTCATGAGGATGCTTGCGAGGAGGCTTCGGTGTTAATGATGGATGCTTTTTTTGATGGTCGTAAATTAGAAGCCGGTTCGGTTGATGAAGAATTGCGGAAAATAGCGGACTGGGAATTAAATAAGTTTGGTTATTTTAAGGATACCACGGCCGAAGAGACAGCAGAAATTTTACGCGGTTTTTATGGACATGGCAGAGTGGATGTAAAATATGATATTACCGAAGAAGATATTCGTGCGGTTCTCATCCAAAAATTACCAGTAATTGTTCCAAGTTTTGGAAGGGCTTTAGGTAATCCTAATTTTAGCGGTGCCGGTCCTTTGTATCATATGTTGGTAGTTCGTGGAATTACAAAAGATGGATTATTTATAACTAATGATCCGGGAACAAGAAATGGTGAGGCCTATTTATACAAAGCATCTGTGTTAATGAATGCTGTTCATGATTGGAATGGTGGTGATGTGCAGAATGGACGACGAGCGATGATTGTGGTGTATCCTTAGTAAATTATGAAGTATGAATTATGAAGTGTGAATTATGGAGGAAGATAAAATAAAAATTAAAAAATTTACTGATTTAAACGCTTGGAAGTTTGGTCACGAAATAGTTCTTGAAACTTATAAGATTACAAAAATGTTTCCTAAAAGCGAGCTTTTTGTTCTTGTGTCACAAATGCGACGTTGTTCAATTTCTATTACCTCTAATATTGCCGAAGGTTTCAGTAGACAATCTTTTAAGGAAAAAATTAGATTTTATTCGGTTGCGTTAGGATCTGCTACAGAGTTACAAAATCAATATATTGTTTCAAGAGATATTGGTTATATTGATAATAAAATTTTTATTGAGACTGATAAAAAGTTGTTAGTTCTTCATAAAGTTATTAATGGTCTAATTAGAAAATCAAAATCAATTCTTCATAATTCTAATTTATAGAATTATGAAGAATGAATACTGAATAATGAATTAAGATAAAGACTTATTTTTTGTCATAATTCATAATTCTAAATTCATAATTCTGATATGGAAGTTTTAAACGGAATGTTTCTCGGTGCAATAATCGGAGTAATCATTGCAATTCCAGCCGTGATTTCTGAATTTACGCGACGAGGAAAAGATTTGCCAATTTTAATGAATGTTCATGCTTGCTGGGGACGGAAATGCACCCCAGAAGAAATTTTTGTTTTGTCATTATTCGTGCATATGTTATTGTCGATCGTTTTTGGCGGATTGTATATGTTTTTGGAAATGATGGGTTGGGGTTTTAATAATTTTGAAATTTGGTCGTTGTTTGAATACGCATTATATTTTTGGTTGGTTTTGGGCGTAGTAATTTTACCAATTGTTAATCTTGGTTTTTTTGGCCGGCGTGAGGGTAAGTGGGTACCGCTTGAATTGCTTGTGTCGCAATTTTTGTTTGCTTTTGGTATTTGGCTTCTTTTAAAATTATTTCCAATATTTTTGTCTTAGAAGATATTTGAAAATTTGTTTTGGAAATTACATTGGTTGTAAAATCAGTGTTTTTTGTTTGATAAAAAAGCGTGGTGAAATATGTTCGATCGAACAGTTTTCACCACGCTTTTTTGACATATTTTATCTAAATTTAGATTAGACCTGTCCCCAAATTAACAATTCTTTAAAAATTTGATATAATAAAAGGGCTAATATTACAAATAATATTAATCCTTATGATTTTCAACAAAGAAAGAGTCTTAAAAAACCGCCGTTTATGTCAAGCTATTTTCGGTGTCAGTCGAGAGGAGATTGAAAGTTTGTTGCCAATATTCAGCCAGTGCTTAATTGCTTATCGCTATAATGGTCTGGCAAAACTAGACAACTCATTAAGATATAATTTGGTGGTATAATAATTGCCTATGCGAAAAACATTTACCCCCAATCAAAAAGCTCAAATCGCCACTGCTGTTTTGAGAGGTCAGCAGTCAATCTCTCAAATAGCCAGTGAAAACGAAGTCCATCCCACCCAAGTCAACCAATGGACCAAGATGGCAAAAAATGGATTGCCATTAATCTTTGTTGACAAGCGCAAAAATGAATACCAGAACTTGCAGGACAAGATTGATCAGCTGTATAAAATCATCGGCCAGCGAGACCTTGAGCTCGACTGGTTGAAAAAAAAATTACACCTTGACGCACCATGAGAAAGTTCTGCTTCTTGATCCAGAATGTTCCATTAGTCTCACGCGCCAATGCGAGCTATTAGACATCTCTCGCGCTAGCGCGTACTACCAACCAATCGTTGATGAAAATGATGTTATCTTAATGGGATACATTGATAAAATATTCACTGATTGTCCGTTCTATGGCTCACGTCGCATCCGGTATGAACTAGGTCAAACCTACCAGAAATTAGTCGCTCGTGACCATGTCCGACGATTGCTCCGTATTATGGGAATAGAGGCCATTTATCCCAAATCTAAGCCAAATACGAGCCAATCTGATGAACAGCACTGCAAATACCCCTACCTTTTGAAAGACTTGCCAATTATCCGACCAAACCAAGTCTGGGGCACGGATATTACCTATATCAAACTAGAAAATGGTTGGTGTTACTTAATCGCCTTTATTGACTGGTTTAGCCGTTATGTCATTAGCTGGGAAGTATCATCAACATTGGAAATTCCTTTTTGTCTGTCTGCTCTATCTCGCGCTCTTCAAACTGCTGTGCCGGAAATCAGTAACTCTGATCAGGGCTCACACTTTACTTCGGAACAGTTTATCCAACCGCTTCTCAACCAAAATGTCAAAATTAGCATGGATGGACGTGGCAGATGCATGGACAATATCTTTACAGAACGATTGTGGCGGACAGTGAAATACGAAAATGTCTTTCTTAAATCATACCGGACGGTTGATGAAGCTACTACTGGTCTTGATGGTTACTTTCATTTCTACAATATGAAACGTCCCCACCAGTCGTTAAACTACCAAACACCGATAGCCGTTTACTTTCATTAACTTTTAAAGGTCAAAATTGCTTAATAACATCACCGTGGTTATATCTTAATGGCGCCCTTTTGGTGTCTTGACAACCCAGACCACCTTACGCTATCAAATAAAGCCAATCAGACAAAATAAGATTGGGCAAGGCAGAAAAGGAGACTTGCCGACTGATTTGGATAAACTGCTTTACATCTTGGCTTATTTAAAGGTTTATCCTACTTATGACGCG
>Ga0209211_10004802_pt1 | contig 20712 bp, 21 predicted proteins | sample RifGroA2_FD_183992 | JGI IMG/M metagenome (GOLD analysis project Ga0209211, IMG submission 183992) | Groundwater microbial communities from Rifle, Colorado, USA - Groundwater A2 (SPAdes) (version 2) | ecosystem: Environmental > Aquatic > Deep subsurface > Groundwater | place: Rifle, Colorado...
CGGCTTCGTCCATCTCGGCGGGGCGCGGAATCGGGTCGCCCTGATCGGCGCCCATGGGACGAGCCTGTATCTCGATTTCGACAAACGCCTGGTCATCGCCCTGTACGCCACCCGCCCCGGAGAAAACTCGGCCGGCACCCTGGCCTTGCTCGAACAGACATGGAAAGCCATAGGCCGGGCGGTTGTAACGCCGGGCAAGTGAGCGGCAGGCAATTTTCGGCTGACTTCCCGGGTGCGGCCAGGCGAATGCTACGGTCAACCGGAAAAAATGGCCAAAATTGAAATCGGGAATGCGTCGTTGAACTCAGCGAGGGCAGGCGATGGATCCGGTTGTCGGCTGGTTTTGAATGGCGGGTGGGTGCCCAATGCGGTAGTTGGCTGCATGGGAAAGCGGACGCTCAATATTGACAGAGGGGCAGCCGTAGCGGAGCGCGGGGAACCACAAGCGCAGCTTGTGGCTGTCCGACTCGACTGCCATTAGCTTTTGAACTCTTTTTCAAGCGTAGACTCTGCGCGCATGGCATCGATATCACGCTTGGCAAAATAGTAAGGAGCATCTTGCCGAGCAACTTTTTCATATATAAAAACAGGGATTGAGGCGCGACCTGATGCGGTTTGATATGGGGTTTCAATTAAAGAGTCTTCAGTAAAGAACATTGACTTTGTTGGATAAGACTTGATTTTGTATATTTTGACCCTGCCTTTTTTATTTGATTTATTGTATGCATCTTCAATTCGTTGCCAAGCATCCTTGATTTTCTTCTTTAAATCATTCTCTGTTCCAGATGTTTTTTCCGCCAGGCATTTTACAAATGATGAATCTGGATCAACAAGGAAAAACTCTGTTTCTGTTTTCTTTGAAAATCGGTCTTGAAGATGAACAGTGTTGTTCCCAATCCAGCGGAGCCCATCGTTCATAACAATAGAAAGACTGTCCGAATCGGCAATAATGTTTGTGTAGCTGTAGCTTTGTACCTCCGGCAGGATTTCTCGCAAGCCAAGCTCATCCACACTGTCGTGTATTCTAAGCAGTCTTCGCAAAGTAGATTCTGATTCTTTATCTTGGAATATTTTGAATAGAAGCGACAAAAGGCCACCAACCAGAAGTGCACTAGATACGTCGCTTAAGTAGGGGATCATCCAGTTGCCCGTTGCTAGGCTTCCCTTGTATGCAATTGAGCTCAGCCCAAGAATAATTAGGATTGAGGCGATAACATATGCGCGCAATTAAAACTCCTTTGAGCTAACTAATAGTAGACGACAGAAGTGTCCAATAAGAATCAGGACCTCTGTCCGATAAGCTGGAATATGCCACAGGCCGCAGCCCTTACCTGATGGGCGTTTTCAGAAAAAAGTATTTTATGCAGCAACTGGGCGAGAGACTGAAACCGGACAGCTTGCCATTGTACTGATGTCATTCATGTAATTGCCATCTTGTTGAGTGTCTGCTTTGCAGGAATTTTCTGAACGGCAGCAGTTGGCCGGGTTAAGCCAAATCGTGTTCCAACTTCGTCGCCGTAAAGCTGCCGTTTGCTTCCACTCAACGTGACAAATCCAAACGTAACAGCCAATGGCAGGTGATGGCCGAATTGAGCCAGCGGTCCATCCTATAAGCCCTAAACCCCGGCCGAAAGCTCGGCGGCACCTCCGATAGGCAGGCCTGGCTGGCGCGTTCGGCCTTGCCGGCCACTTTCAGAGCATGGTTGGCGCGTCGGCGAGTTCGTTCGGGTTGTCGCCGCTGGCCGGGAAGTGCTGGGCGAGTAGCGCCGTGATGCGGGCGATGGCGTCCACCATGCCGCGCCGGTAATCGCCGGTGGCGAAGGCGTCGTCCATCTGCCGGCAGATGGCGTCCCATTCGGTTTGCTCGACATGGGCGGCGATGCCCCGGTCGGCGAGGATTTCGACCTGGCGGTCGACGAGTTGGACGTAGATGAGGATGCCGTTGGCTTCGCGCGTGGCGGCGACGCCGAGCGACTCGAACAGCGCGGCGGCACGGGTTCGGCAGGATTCGTCGCGAAGCAGGGCGCGGAGCGGTAGCGGGCCTTCGATGGCGATGCGGATTTCGCCGCGCTGCTTCGTTTCGGAAGCCTTTACTGCCGCGCCGATGGCTGCCAGATCGTCGGCCCGGAAGGCGCGTCTGGCCCACCAGCCGGGCGATGAGAGGTGTTTGAGCAAGCGTGTCAGCATGGTTTCACCAGTTTCCCGAGGCGCCGCCGCCACCGAAGCCGCCTCCGCCGCCGGAAAATCCGCCACTGCCGCTGGAAAATCCGCCACCGCCCGAGCCGCCGCCGAAGCCGCCAGGGAAACCCCGGCCGCCGGATGACCAGCCGCCGCGGCCGAGGCGGATGAAGGAGAGGGCGAAGGCGATCAGTGCGGCGCCGCCGGCCAGGCCGAGCGAGGCGAAAATGGTCCAGGCCAGCCAGCCGGCCGCGCCGGAGACCGCCAGCGAGCCGAGCAGGCCGAACATCGAGCGGATGACGCCGGCCATGAAGAAGACGATGAGCAGGAAGGTAAACGCGTCGGCGGGTTGGGCGCCGCTCGGGGCGGTTTGGACGACGGGGGCGGGCAGCGGCTCGCCGCGAATGAGCTTGTCGAGGCTTGCTACGGTCGACTGCAGTCCGCCGGCAAAATCGCCCCGGCGGAAATGCGGCGCCATCTGTTCGGCGACGATGCGCTTGGCGATGGCGTCGGGAATGGCGCCCTCCAGCCCGTAGCCGACTTCGATGCGCATGCGCCGGTCGTCCTTGGCGACGATGACGATCACGCCGTCATCGACGCCCTTGCGGCCGATTTTCCAGGCCTCGGCGAGGCGGATGCCGAATTGTTCGATGCTTTCCGGCTGCGTCGTCGGCAGCAGGACGATGGCGATTTGCGCGCCCTTGTCCTTTTCCAGCGTCGCCAGGCTGGCCGTCAGCCCGGCTTTATCCGCGGCCGACAGCGTGCCGGTCAGGTCGGTGACGCGTTCGGTCAGCGTCGGCAGCGCGACCTCGCTGGCGCTCCAGCCGAGCAGCGGCAGCAGCGCGAAGCAGAGAGCGGCGAGCCAGCGGATCATCGGGGATTACTTGGCCGCAGCCGGGGTGTCGAACTTGATGACCGGCGGGGCGGAAATGGCCTTTTCGTCGTCGACCGTGAAATTGGCCTTGGGCTTGTAGCCCATGACCATGGCTGTCAGGTTGTTGGGGAAAGTGCGCACCGAAATGTTATAGACGCGCACGCTGTCGATGTAGCGGTTGCGGGCGACGGTGATGCGGTTTTCGGTGCCTTCGAGCTGCGCCTGGAGGTCGCGGAAATTGGCGTCGGCCTTGAGGTTCGGGTAGTTCTCGGCGACCACGAGCAGGCGGGAGAGGGCGCCGGAGAGTTCGCCCTGCGCCTTCTGGAACTTGGCGAAGGCGGCTTCATCGTTGATCAGTTCGGGCGTGATCTTCATGCCGGCAACGTTGGCGCGGGCTTCGGTGACGCGGGTGAGCACTTCCTTTTCATGTGCGGCGTAGCCCTGGACGACGGAAACGAGGTTGGGAATCAGGTCGGCGCGGCGTTTGTACTGGTTGAGGACTTCGGACCAGGCGGCGTTGACGCCCTCGTCGTTGATCTGGATCTGGTTGTAACCGCAGCCGGAGAGCAGGCTGGCGACGAGGACGAGGATGGCGTAGAGACGAATGCGCATGAAAGGGACTCCCAAAAAATGGTTCGCGGGACAGCATACCATCGTGATATTTCCGGGCGGGTAAAGTTTGGTTGGGGTAGACGGCTCCTCCCCCTTCAAGGGGGAGGCTGGGATAAGCAGAGACTTGGCCGCCGTTATTTGGCGGCTTAGTCGGTTGCTTAGTGGCTTCATCAGGGGGATGGGGTGAAAAGAGGATATACAGTCTGTTCTTCGGCATGTGGATACCCATCCCCACCCCGGCCCTCCCCTTGAAGGGGAGGGAGTGGTGCCTCATACGATTGCCCCGGCTTGACCAGCCCGATCCCACGGTCAACCGGAAAAATGGACCAAAATTGAAATCCCTGCGCGACTGCCTCAGCCCGGTTTGCGGCGCAGCAGGTGCATGACGATGAAGCTCAGCACTGCCTCGCCGCGCTGATTCACCGCCTGATACTTCAAGCGCGCAATGCCGCGATCCGGTTTCGAGGTCGACGGCCGGACCTCAAGCACTTCGATCTCGCTGTGCAGCGTATCGCCCGGCCGGACCGGCGCCAGCCAGCGCAATTCGTCGATGCCCGGCGAACCCATGCTCGATTCGGCCAGCACACCGGACTGGATGAACAGCCGGAAGCAGATGGCCAGACTCTGGAAACCGCTGGCGATCAGCCCGCCGTAGGGCGAGCCGGCCGCCGCGTTGGCGTCGAGATGGAAGGGCTGCGGGTCGTAGCGCCAGGCGAAGTCGATGATCTCGGCTTCAGTCAGCGTCAGGCCCGGCGAGGTGAAGCGTTGGCCGGGGGCGAGGTCGTCGAGGAAACGGGTGTCCATGGTGGTGAGTCCTTTGTTTGTTCGGGGCTTACGGATTCCGGCACTGCGCCGCCTGCGCGTCGCCGGCCTTGCCGCAGGGTGTCAGCGCGCCGGGCATCGGATGCGGCGTGCCGTGCTTGTCCATGTGGGCGGCGATGGTGTCCCATTCGAGCACGCCGGTTTTGTCGAGCTTGAGGCGGAGCAGCCAGCCGACTTTGGCTTCCGGGGCGGTGAAGCCGTCGAAGACGAAATTGCCGAGGCTGTAGATGATCGGTTTGCCTTGATAGACGTCTGCGCCCTGGGTGACGTGCGGGTGGCTGCCGACGACCAGGCTGGCGCCTTCGGCTATCATGCGCCGGGCGAAGCTGTGCAGGCGCGGGCTGGCGGCCGGCTCGTATTCCCAGCCCCAGTGCATGAAGGGGATGACGAGATCGGCGCCGGCGGCCTTGGCGGCGCGGATGTCGCTGATCACGTGATCGTCCTCGCTCCACGCCGTGCCGGGGGTGTCGGCACCGGCTTCGAAGGCGCGCGGGGCAAATTCGTTGTAGCCGAGGATGGCGATCTTGAGGCCCTGGCGTTCGATCCACAGCGGCTGGTGGGCTTCGACGAGGTTTTTGCCGGCGCCGAAATGGGCGATGCCGGCGGCGTCGAGGCGTTGCATGGTTTCGAGCAGGGCTTGGTGGCCGTAGTCGCCGACGTGGTTGTTGGCCAGGGTGACGGCGTCGAAGCGGCCTTTCAGGATGCGCAGCGTGCGCGGGTGGGCGCGGAAGGTGTAGGGCTTGCCGGCGAGGCGCTTGCCGCTTCTGGCGACCGAGGTTTCGAGATTGGCGATGCGGTAGTCGGCGGCCTTGAGCGTTTTGGCGAACGGTGCGAGCGGATCGCCGCCTTTGGCGATGAGCCGGCCGGGGCCGTCGTCGAGCATGACGTCGCCGGCGAAAATGAGGGTCAGCGGCTCAGCCTGGGCGTTAAGGGCGGCCAGAAACACGATTGCTACGGTCAACCGGAAAAAACGGCTCATTTTGCAATGCCCTCGCGCAACTCGCACCAGTAGCCGAGGACCAGGCCGTAGCGCGGTTCGTAGACGTGGTTCAGTCCGGTGAAGCCGTACTTGCCGGCAGGAACCGGCGGGTAGGCGTAGGTCGCCTGGTGGATGAGCGGGCGACCGTCGATGTCTTCGTGCTCGGCGTAGGTGTAGAGCTTGATGCTGGCGAGGTCGGCCGGTTCGCTGAGAAAGACGACGCGGAACTGCAGGTAGGAGCCGAATTTGATCGGCGTGACGGTGTACGGCGAGGCGACGGGCCGGGCTTCGACGATTTTCGTCTCGCCGCCGTAGCTGACATGGCAGGCCACCGTTTCGTCTGCTGCGGCGTGGGCCGTCGCCATGCCAAGGAGCAGGGCGACGGTCAGCGCGCCGGCGCTAGCGCGCAGTGCCACGGCGCGCCGGCTTCAGGACGAGGTCGACCGGAACCGGCTGGCCGTTTTTGATCGCCGGAGCGGGTTTGCCGCTGGCGAAAAGCAGTTTGCCGCCGGCCTCGATGCGGGCGCTGACGGTGGCGCCGGCCTTTTTGCCCATGAGGTCGCGGTCGACCGTGGCGTTGAAGGCAATCGGCACCTGGGCGCCGTTCAGTTCGTAACGCTGATCGGCCAGCGTGCGCCGGCCGGACTGGATGCGGATCTTGAGGATGGCGTCGGGCGGCAGGGCGATGCGGGCGAGATAGCGGACCGTACCGGCAATGTCGATGAAACTGCTGGCCGCCGCGGGCTGGGCCGAGGCCTGTGGCATGACCGGCGCCACGCTGCCGCGCGAGCAGCGTCGGAGGTTGCCTTTGCCGTCTTCGAGAATGGCGTCGTCGCCCTTGGTCGCCAGGCGGATCTCGCCGCTGCGATAAAGCGCGCCGGAGGCGGCCGGCACTTGCGGCAAAACGACGGCGTCGTCGGCGAAATGCAGCGTTGCCTGCGGTCGACCGGACATATCGGCCGAAAATGAAATGTCGAAGCGACTTCCGTTGTCGCAGGTGTAGGCGAGGCGTTCGTCGCCGGCCAGGGCGCAGAGGGGCATGGACAGCGCCAGCAGCAGCGCCGGCAGGGAGCGAGGATTCATGGGTTTTCCGGTTTGGGGAGAGGGGTCCAGCGCCCGTCGAGCAGACCTTCGATGGGCTGGAAGGCTGATTTGTAGGCCATCTTGCGACTTTCGGCGATCCAGTAGCCGAGGTACAGATAGGGCAGGCCAAGGGCGCTGCACTGGGCGGCCTGCCACAGGATGTTGTAGGTGCCGAAACTGGCGTGCGGGACATCCGGATCGTAAAACGTATAGACCGACGACAGGCCGTCGTCGAGCACGTCGATCAGGCTCACCATGCGCACGATGTCGTTTTCGGAGAACTCGATGAGCCGGGTGTCGACGCGGCTTTGCAGCAGGAACTGGGCGTACTGGTCGTGGCTGTCCTCGTCCATGCCGCCACCCGGGTGGCGCGCCTGCTGGTAACGGTTGTAGAGCGCGTAATGCTCGTCGTAGTAAAGCAGCGGCAGTTCGCGGGCGCGCAGGTTGGCGTGCTGCTTCAAAGCCCGGCGCTGGCTGCGGTTGGGGCGCAGTTCGGCGACCGGCAGACGCACCGGTACGCAGGCCTGACAGTGGTCGCAATTGGGCCGGTAGGTGAATACCCCGCTGCGCCGGAAACCGGCGCGGACCAGCGTGCTGTAGATTTCGCTGTCGATCAGGTGGGCCGGCGTCGCCACTTGTGAGCGCGCCTCGCGATCGGCCAGGTAGCTGCACGGATAGGGCGAGGTGGCGTAGTACTGGAGCAGCGAGAAGGGCAGTTCGGCGTCGTCGGGCTGGGCCATGGCTTACCACGCGAGGTCGAGTTGAGCCGCCGACCAGCGATCGCGCGACGAGATTGCTGCGGTCAACGCCGACAATCGGGTCAAAAAGGCGTCGCGTGGAATTTCACGGGCGCCGAGCGAAGCGAGGTGGTCGGTGTGCATCTGACAATCAATCATGCCGAATTGGTTGGCCACAAGATAACGCACGAGATGGGCGAAAGCGACCTTCGATGCGTCAGTCCGCCGGGAGAACATCGATTCGCCGTAGAACATGCGACCGATGGCCAGCCCGTACAAGCCGCCGACCAGCGTGTCTCCCTCGTAGCTTTCGACCGAGTGCGCCCAGCCGAGTTCATGCAGGCGGCAGTAGGCTTCCTTCATTTCCGGCGTGATCCACGTGCCGTCCTGGCCGTCGCGTGGCGTCGTCGCACAGGCATCCATGACGCCGGCAAAATCGGTGTCGAAGCGCACCGCCAATTTCCCGGCGCGCAGCGTCTTACGCAGTGAGCGGGTCAGCCGGAACGCTTCGGGAAAAAGCACCATGCGCGGATCGGGCGAATACCACAGGGGCAGGCCCTCGACCGTTCCCCACGGGAAAATCCCCTGCCGGTAGGCGTCGAGCAGGCGGTCCGGCAGCAAGCCACCACCGACGGCGAGCAGTCCGCCCATTTCCTCGCGGGCCATGTCGACCGGCGGGAAAAGATCGAGCGGGCCGAGAAACGGGATCATGCTAGGGACAGGGGTTTCAGCGGGCGCTGTTGGTGGCGTGCCAAGTGATCGGCTTGGCGTGCTGTTCGAGCTTGATCTCGCAGGCCGGATCGTCGCATTCCTCATGCTTCATGAAGGCGATGACGTGGTCGGCATCGAGCCGGATGCCGATTTTTTCGCCGAGCGCATGATTGTGGTGCGAGGGAACCAACGACAGAACCTGCGTGCCGCTGGCCAGGCGCAGCGTGTACAGGATGTCGGCACCGCGGAAAGCCTTGTGCAGCACCTCGGCCTGAACGGCACTGGTATCGTCATGGACGATGTCATCGGGTCGCAACAGTACGTCGACCTGGCAGCCGTTGTCGCAGGCGGCGCAGGTTTCATTGCACTCGACCGGCGTGTCGGAAGTCAGCGTGCCCAACTCCATGCGCACGCTGTTGTTGTCGCCGACCGTGCCGACGACCAGCACCCCCTGGCCGATGAAGTCGGCGACGAAACGATTGGCCGGCCGGTGATAGAGGTTGTACGGCACGTCCCACTGCTGGATGCGGCCCTCGTACATGATGCCGATTTCGTCGGCCATGGCGAACGCCTCGTTCTGGTCGTGGGTGACCATGACCGCCGTCGAGCCTTCGCGCTTGAGAATCTCGCGCACCTCGGCCGACAACCGCTCGCGCAGGCCGACGTCGAGATTGGAAAACGGCTCGTCGAGCAGGATCAGTTCCGGCCGCGGCGCCAGGGCGCGGGCCAGCGCCACGCGCTGCTGCTGGCCACCGGAAAGCTCGTGCGGAAACTTGCTGCCCTGACCATGCAGGCCAACCGTCGCCAGCAACTGACGAACGCGCAGATGGGCGTCCTCGCCCGGGTTGCGCCCAAGGCCGAAGGCGACATTCGCTTCGATGGAAAGGTGCGGAAACAGCGCGTAATCCTGAAAAACCATGCCGATCCGCCGCTTTTCCGGCGCAACGCGCTGGCCGGCTTGGCTGACCACTTTGCCGTGCAGCCGGATTGCGCCACCGACGATGTCCTCGAACCCGGCAATGCAACGCAGCAAGGTCGTCTTGCCGCAACCGGACGGACCCAGCAGGCAAGCGATGCTGCCGGCTTCGAGCGAGAAGTTAACACCATCGACGACGGTGTGGTTGCCGTAGCGCTGGACGACGCCATTTAGTTCAAGTTGGGCCATAGGTGGTCGATTATAATTCGCATTCACACCCATGCGCACAGCCCTTTATTCCCCCCTGCTGACGGTCGGCATCGTCGTTGCCCTGCTCGCTGGATTGCCGGTCGCCAGCGTCGGCCTCAATCTCTTTGTTGGCGGTACCAGCGCCACCTGGTCGCACCTGGCCGACACCGTACTCTCCGAATACATCGCCAATTCGCTCTGGCTCTGCCTTGGCGTCGGGTGCGGCGTCGGCATCGTTGGCGTCGCGACGGCCTGGCTGACGGCCATGCACGAATTTCCCGGCCGGCGCTTCTTCGAATGGGCCATGGTGCTCCCACTGGCCGTTCCGGCCTATGTCATGGCCTACGTCTACACCGATTTCCTGCAGTTCGTCGGCCCGGTACAAACCCTGTTGCGCGACACCTTCGGCTGGGAGTACGGCGACTACTGGTTCCCGGACATCCGCACGCTGCCCGGCGCCATACTGATGTTCGTCAGCGTGCTCTACCCCTACGTTTACCTGCTTGCCCGTACCGCTTTTCTCGAACGCGCCAGCGGCATGCTGGAAGCCGCACGCACGCTGGGCATGGGGCCGTGGCAAGGTTTTTTCGCCGTATCCCTGCCGCTGGCCCGGCCGGCCATCGTCGCCGGCGTCGCGCTGGCTCTCATGGAAACACTCGCCGACTACGGCACGGTGGCCTATTTCGCGGTCAACACCTTCACCACCGGCATTTACCGCGCCTGGTTCTCGCTCGGCGACCGCGTCGCAGCCGCCCAACTGGCCGCCATGCTGCTTGCCTTCGTGCTCTTCCTTCTCATGGCCGAGCGCACCTCGCGCGGTCGGGCCCGCTATCACAACACGACCGGCCGCAACCGGCCGATGGCCGGGGCGCAACTGCGCGGCTCGACTGCCTGGCTGGCGACGCTGGCCTGTGCCATCCCGTTGTTGCTCGGTTTCGTTTTGCCGGCGATATTGCTGCTCAAAATGGCGTTTACCGATGGCGATGCGCAGTTCGGCGAGCGTTTCCTCGTGCTGTCCCGCAACAGCTTCGTATTGGCGGGGGCGACGGCGGTGATCGGCGTGCTGCTTGCAGTTCTGCTCGGTTACGGGGCTCGCCTGTCCAAATCGCGTTTTGCCAACGGCCTGAATCGCCTTGTCGGGCTGGGCTACGCCGTGCCCGGCGCGGTAATCGCCGTCGGCGTGCTGATTCCGGTGACCCGCCTCGATAACTGGCTGGCCGGGCAATGGACGCAGTGGTTCGGTTACAACCCCGGCTTGCTGCTGACCGGCGGCATTGCCGCGCTGATTTACGCCTACCTCGTTCGTTTCCTTGCGGTGGCGTTGCACACCGTTGAATCGAGCATGGCCAAGATCACTCCGAGCATGGACGATGCCGCCCGCAGCCTGGGCTTGGGGCAGGGCGAAACCTTGCGTCGCGTGCATGTGCCGATGCTGCGCGGCAGTTTGCTGACGGCGGGCTTGCTGGTCTTCGTTGATGTGATGAAGGAATTGCCGGCCACCCTGGTCATGCGTCCCTTCAATTTCGATACGCTGGCCACTCAGGCCTACACGCTGGCTTCCGATGAGCGGCTGGCCGAAGCATCGACGGCCGCCCTGGCCATTGTCGCCGTCGGCTTGTTGCCGCTTATTGCGCTGTCGCGACAGATCACCGCGGCACGCCGGCGTTAATCACGCTTGCTTGTCGGTCGGCTTGGCCTGGATGTCGTCGGTTTCGTCTTCTTCCAGGAAAAGCAGATCCATGCTGAGCAATCTGGTAGCCGTCCCGAACTGACTCGGTGAATCCGCGTCGTCGGTCGGCACTGGCAGGTCGATGGGGAGGTGGCCGGAGGAGGTGAATTCGATGACGTTGTCCGCCCGGTTTTCGTGGGGCAATGGCTCGGCCCCTTCTGGCGCGGAATCGAATGAAATAGTCAGAGCCTGGTTGGTGCTGACGACGCCCTCGGGAAGGACGGCTCCCTCGTGCAGCAACAGATCGACAATATCTTGGTGGCCGCGTCTCAACGCCAGCCGCAATGGCGCTCCCGGACCATCACTGGCCATGGCATTCGGATTGGCGCCGCGTTTCAGTAACTCGCCAACGATTGCCAGGTTGCCTTCGAAACAGGCTGTACGTAGCGGCAACCCGCTGCAGCCGTGCATGTCGGGTAGCTCGATATCGTCGCCATTATCCAGTGCAGTAATGACACCTCTCAGGTGTCCGGTGTGGATGGCTTCGATCAGATCGCTCGTTTTGAAACCTTTTTTTGTCATGTCCCTGCAATTTCGAAGCGTCCGGCAATTGTAGGCAATTGCCGGCGCTTTGGCGAGAAATGACCTTACTTGAAGCCGGCCCGGTCAAAAATGATCTGGGCCTTGGTCTGATACATGGCCAGACTCCTGACCGGCAACTTGTCAGCCTTGAATTTGCCCATGGTTTCAAGGGCCGGATTTTCCACTTTGACGCTGTTGACCGCAGGCCATTCATTATTGCCGTCGGCAAAATAGCGCTGCGCCTCGTCAGAGGCCAGGTATTCCAGGAAACGGACGGCCGCTTCGCGGTGCGGAGCCGTTTTCAGTACGCCGCCCCCGGATACGTTGATGTGGGCACCGTTGCCAGCCTGGTCTGGCCAGATGATGCCAACCCGCTCCATTATTTTCTGATCTTCGGTTTTGGTCGAGCGGAGCAGGCGAGCCACATAGTAGGTATTGGAAATCGCCACCCCGCATTCTCCGGCTGCAACTGCCTTGATCTGGTCGGTATCGCCACCCTTGGGCGAGCGGGCAAAATTGGCGACCATGCCGCGGGCGATTTCCTCAGCCTTGGCCTCACCCTGATGGGCGATGATCGATGCCATCAGCGACAGGTTGTAGGGGTGCGAACCGGAGCGCGAGCAGAACTTGCCTTTCAGCTTCGGGGTGGCCAGATCGGCATAATTCTGGACATCTTTCGGATTGACCGAGCGCTTGTTGTAAACGATGACGCGTGCCCGCGTCGAAAAAGAAAACCAGTCTTCGGTACGCAAGTGGGCGGGTATGCGTGATTCCAGCAGTTTTGAGGAAACCGGAGAAAACAGTCCCAATTCATGGGCCACCGCAAGGCGTGCTGCATCGACAGTCAGGAAAACGTCGGCCGGGCTGTTGGCCCCCTCGTTCTTGATTCGTTCAAGAAGTTCGTCTTCCTTGCCTTCAATCCGGTTGATCTTGATGCCGGTCTGCTGCGTGAAATCGCGGTAGAGCGCTTCGTCCGTCTGGTAGTGCCGGGCCGAATAGAGGTTGAGAACTTTTTCCTGGGCAACTGCCGGGTTGAATATGGAAAGAGTCGCGGCGGCGATCAGGGCGTGCATCAGCTTCATGCGGGAACTCCAGTTATAGTTGAGAATAGTTCCAGTTTACCGACGATGTTTGTCTTTGTAAATGAGAATGATTATCCTCTTTGCGCATAAAAAAAGCGGCTTGAAGCCGCTTTCTCAGTCGCTTTCGAGTATTCGTCGAGCGCCGTTGTAGCGCGACATCCAGTAATTGCTCTCCATGCTCTCGATGCGAACTTCGGCACCCTTGCGCGGTGCATGCAGGAAATGGTTGTCGCCGAGATAGATGCCGACGTGCGAAAAGGTGCGGCGCATGGTATTGAAAAACACTAGATCGCCCGGCTTCAACTCGCTGGCTTCGACTTGCTGGCCAACTTTGCTCATTTCGCGCGCGGTGCGCGGCAACGCGGTACCTATGCTGTCCTTGAAGGCGAGACGGACGAAGCCGCTGCAGTCCAGACCGCTGTCTTCATCATTGCCACCCCAGCGGTAGCGGACGCCAACCAGCTTTAATGCCTGCAGGATGACATCCTGAGCAGCGTTGGTGTAACGTTCAAAAAACGGCTGCAGGTCTTCTTGTTTGCGAACCGGTTCGGCTGCCGACGGCGCACCGACCCCGCCGAGAAGCAGTGAGGATGCGAGCAGTAGCGACACCAGTACTTTATGCATAGCGGCGCAATATATTTGAAAAGAAGTCAGCTGTAAAGGCGATGAAAATTCAACATCTACCACTATGTTCATAGTCCATAATTATGAATACAATTTCTATCCCCAAGTGTGAGGCAGACATGGAATCCTTCAAGGCGCTACTGATTGAGGAAGGCGATGGCAAGGTGAGCAGTGGTTTTGTCCGGATGGACGAAAGCCAGCTGGACGCCGGAAATGTCACGATCAAGGTTGCCTATTCCTCTATTAATTACAAGGATGCGCTGGCCGCGACGGGGGCTGGCAAGATCATTCGGCGTTTTCCCTGCGTGGGCGGCATTGATTTGTCCGGTACGGTCATCTCGAGTGGCGATGCGCGATTCAAGCCGGGCGATTCGGTTATTGCCACGAGTTTCGATATCGGCGTGGCCCACCATGGCGGTTATGCCGAGATAGCCCGGGTCCCCGGCGAATGGGTTGTTCCCCTGCCGGATGGCCTGACGCTTTACGATGCCATGGCCCTTGGGACTGCCGGCTTTACGGCGGCGCTGGGCATCGTTCGCATGGAAGAAAACGGTTTGCGCCCGAGCAAGGGGCCGGTCATCGTCACCGGTGCCACGGGCGGCGTCGGTAGTCTGGCGGTCGATATGCTGGCCAGGAGCGGTTATCACGTCGTCGCCCTGACCGGCAAGGAGAGCGAGGCGGATTACTTGCGCAGCATCGGTGCGGCGGAGGTTTTGCTGCGGCAGAGTCTCGATCTGTCGAAGATCAGACCGCTCGATCGGGCGCGCTGGGCGGGAGCGGTGGACAATCTCGGAGGAGATGTTCTGGCCTGGATCGCCAGCACCATGGAGCAGGGTGGCACCATCGCCAGTATCGGGCTGGCGGCGAGCATGTCGCTCAATACTTCGGTGGCTCCCTTTATTCTGCGTGGGGTTTCCTTGCTCGGCATCGATTCGGGTTATATCCGGGAACCTTACCGGAGTGGTGTCTGGCAGCGCCTGGCCGGTGATTTGCGGCCGCCGCATCTGGCTGCCATGTCGCGCCGGATCGCGTTTGACGATCTGCCGGCCGCCTTCGCCGACTACGTCGCGGGGCGGGCCAAGGGGCGAGTGGTGGTGGACATTGGCGGAGGCTGATGTGGCCGATTTGCCGCGCATCCTTGTTGTTGACGATTCGCGGGTGGTCAGGATTTCACTGATCCAGCACCTGAAGGGTGACTACGAGGTGCGGGAGGAGGGAGACGGTGAGGCTGCCTGGCAGACCCTGGTGCTCGATCACTCCATTCGCGCGGTGATTTCCGATTTGCAGATGCCGAAGCTGAATGGTTACGAGTTGCTGGAGCGTATCCGGACGTCGAAGCTGAGACGCCTGCAGCAGTTGCCTTTTATTCTCGTTTCCGGAGAGGAAACCGAGGAGGAGCGCGCCAAGGCCAAGGCGCTGGGGGTTTCCGATTTTGTCACGAAGGGGGCGGGGTGTACTGAGGTATTGACCCGCCTGAAGAACCTGCTTGTCCTGACCGATGCGCAGGAGCATCTGGATGCCGGTCGCGAGCAAATGGTTCAGGATCCGGCGAGCGGATTATTTACCAGGAAATATCTCGAACTTCAGGTGGCCCAAGCCATGTCGCATGCGGCTCGGCATGGTATCGATGTCAGCTTGATGGTGCTCGGTTTCGACGGTTACGACAGCATGAGCGAGCGACTGGGAGTCAAGGTTGCCGAGGAGGTCGGTAACCGCTTTGCCAAAATGCTGGCAGGCAAGATGCGCCAGGAAGACAGCCTCGGTCATTTTGGTGCCGGGCAGTTTGCTGTTGTTTCGCCGGGCACGGCACCGGCCTTTTTTGCGACCTTCGCCGAGCGTGTGCGCGAGGCAGTCGAGGTGGCGCGCCTGTCCGTTCAGGGGCAAACCGTGGCCTTGACGGTCAGTATCGGTCTGGCCAGCGTGCCGATGGATTTGGTGTCGTCGGCCGGGGCTCTGCTTGATCTGGCTGGCGAGCGCATGCATGCGGCCATGCGGGCGGGCGGAAACAGGACCGAGTCGGGTGGCGTGACGCCGGCTTCGCGGCCGATTTCCATCCATCATGCGCTCGAGTTGCTGGCCGCCAACCGGCAGTCGGCAGTGGTTCCGCATCTGCAGTCGCTGGCCGAGCGCTTGTTGCCGCTGATGCGCTTGATGAATGAGGAATTGGGGCTGACTTTGCCGGTGGCAGAGATTGAGTACCTTTTGTGTGAACGGAAAATGAATAACGACTAGTCCGTTCTTTGTTTTGAGTTGTGCAGGAAAACCAAGCTAGAGGGAGTTTTATGGCGACGTACAAGGAGTTTCACCAGTATTCGATTGAAAAACCGGATGAGTTCTGGACCGAACAGGCTCAGCTCGTCGATTGGAAAGAGCCGTTCACCCAGGTGTGCGACTATTCCCGCCCGCCGTTTGCCAAGTGGTTTGTCGGCGGCAAGACCAATCTTTGTTACAACGCGGTTGACCGTCATGCGGCCAAGCGTCCGAACGATCGGGCGCTGATCTTCGTATCGACCGAAACCGACGAGGAAACGGTCTATAGCTTTGCCGAACTGCAGCGCGAAATCGAGCGCATGGCGGCGATCTACCAGAGTCTCGGCGTCAAGAAGGGCGATCGCGTCCTGATTTACATGCCGATGATTGCTCAGGCAACCTTCGCCATCCTCGCCGCAACGCGTATCGGCGCCATCCACTCGGTGGTTTTCGGCGGTTTTGCCTCCGGTTCGCTGGCTACCCGTATCGACGACGCCAAGCCGGTGTTGATCGTTTCTTCGGATGCCGGCATGCGCGGCGGCAAGGCGGTTCCCTACAAGCATCTGCTCGACGAAGCCATCGAGTTGGCCGAACACAAGCCGGCCAAGGTGCTCATGGTCGACCGTGGCCTGGACAAGGAATTCAACAAGGTTGCTGGCCGCGATGTCGATTACGCCGCGTTGCGTAGCCAGTTCATGGATGCCACCGTGCCGTGCGAATGGCTGGAATCGTCCGAGCCGTCCTACATCCTTTACACCTCGGGTACGACCGGCAAGCCGAAGGGCGTGCAGCGCGACACCGGTGGCTACGCCGTGGCGCTGGCTTCGTCGATGAAGCACATCTATTGCGGTGGCGAGGGCGAAACCTTCTTCTCGACTTCCGACATCGGTTGGGTGGTCGGCCATTCCTACATCATCTACGGTCCGCTGATTGCCGGCATGGCCACGGTGATGTACGAAGGCACGCCGCTGCGTCCGGATGCCGGCATCTGGTGGAAGATCGTCGAGAAGTACCAGGTCAGCGTCATGTTCTCGGCGCCGACGGCGGCCCGCGTGCTGAAGAAACAGGATCCGGCCTTCATGCACAAGTACGACCTGTCGTCGCTGAAGCACGTCTTCATGGCCGGCGAGCCACTCGATCAGCCGACCCACGAGTGGTTCATGACCGAACTCGGCAAGCCGGTCATCGACAACTACTGGCAGACCGAAACGGGCTGGCCGATGCTGGCCGCGCTGCCGGGCGTCGAAAAGACCCCGATCAAGTACGGCTCGCCATCCTTCCCGGTCTACGGCTACAACCTGCAGATCTTCCGCGAAGACGGTTCGGTCTGCGATGCCAACGAAAAGGGTATCGCCGCCGTCATCCCGCCGCTGCCGCCGGGCTGTCTGTCCACCGTCTGGGGGCAGGACGACCGTTTCGTGTCGACCTACTTCACGCTGTTCAAGGATCCGCTGGTCTATTCTTCCTACGACTGGGCGATCAAGGACGAAGACGGTTACTTCACGATTCTTGGCCGTACCGACGACGTGATCAACGTGGCCGGTCACCGTCTGGGTACCCGTGAGATCGAAGAAGCCATCCAGAATCACCCGGCGATTGCCGAAGTGGCTGTGGTTGGCGTCGAGGACAAGCTCAAGGGCCAGGTGCCGATGGCTTTCGCCGTCGTCAAGGATGCGTCGAAGGTCGCTACACCGGAACTGGTCAAGGCGCTGGAGAAGGAAGTGTTCGGCACCGTCGATGGCATTCTCGGGGCGATTGGCCGTCCGGCTCGCGTCCATTTCGTGACCGGTCTGCCGAAGACCCGTTCCGGCAAGATGCTGCGTCGCTCGCTGCAGGCGCTGGCTGAAGGTCGTGATCCGGGCGATCTGACGACGATCGACGATCCGTCTACGCTCGAACAGATCAAGAACGCGCTGGCCGGTTAAGCGAGGTTCCTGTCTGACCCGGCCCGCCGATGAAAGTCGGCGGGCTTTTTTGCGCCCGGGATTTCAATTTTGGCCCTTTTTTCCGGTTGACCGTGGCAGTCCGGCCTATTGACGGCGTTTGTTCCGGCATCACAATCCGTCCTTGAGCCGGGTGGTAGAATGCCGGCCAATCCAAGCATTCTGTGGCTTTAGCAAAAATGATTTACGAAACCGTCGCCGCCGTTGATCTGGGCTCCAACAGCTTCCGTCTGCAGGTCGGACGGGTGGTGGACAACCAGATTTACACCCTGGATTCCATGAAGGAGCCGGTGCGTCTGGCTTCCGGCCTGATGCCCGACAAGCGTCTCGACGCGGCGGCTCAGTCCCGCGCCCTCGACGCCCTGCGTCGTTTCGGCGAACGGCTCGGCGGACTCGATCGTGGAGCGGTGCGGGCGGTGGCGACCAACACCCTGCGCATTGCCAAGAATGCCTTCGATTTCCTGCCGCAGGCCGAAGAGGCACTCGGTTTTCCCATCGAAGTCATCGCCGGCCGCGAAGAGGCCCGCCTGATCTACATCGGCGCCTCGCATTCCCTGCCGTCGGCGGCGCACAAGCGGCTGGTCATCGACATCGGCGGCGGCTCCACCGAATTCATCATCGGCAAACGCCATGAGCCGCAGCTCATGGAGTCGTTGTACATGGGCTGCGTCAGCTACACGCTGCGCTTCTTCCCGGATCGCCGGATCGACCGCAAGCGTTTGCGCGAGGCGCAGGTGGCGGCGGCCAAGGAAATCGAGCTGATCGCCCATGACTACCAGCGCGTCGGCTGGAAGGAAGCCGTCGGTTCCTCCGGTTCGGCGCGAGCGATTGCCGATGTCCTCGAGCTGAACGGCCTGAATCCGAACAACGAAAGCGGTATCACACGCGTCGGACTTGAGCGGCTGTGCACCCTGCTCGTCAAGGCCGGATCGGCCGAGGCGCTGGATCTGCCGGGCGTCAAGGGCGACCGACTGCCGGTCTTCCCGGGTGGCGTGGCGATCATGTCGGCGATCTTTGAAGAACTCGGCATCGAACGCATGACCTATGCCGATGGCGCCTTGCGCCTGGGCGTGCTCTACGACCTGCTCGGCCGCTTTCACCATCACGACATGCGCGACTCGACGGTGGCCCAGTTCCGCCGCCGCTATCAGGTCGAGGGCGACCAGGTGGCGCGCGTCGAGGCCACGGCGCTGGCAGCGCTGACCCAGCTATACGACGGTGCGCCGGGCGAGGCTGACGTGCAGTTTCTGGCCTGGGCCTGTCGCCTGCACGAAATCGGCATTTCCGTCGCCCACAACGCCTATCACAAGCACGGCGCCTACATCCTGACCTACGCCGACATGCCCGGTTTTTCCAAGAAGGATCAGGCACGGCTGGCCATGGTCGTCCTCGGTCATCGCGGCAAGCTGGAAAAACTCGGGGCGATTCCGCCGGTCGACAGTGCCTGGGACCTGATTTTCTGTCTGCGCCTGGCCGTTCTGCTGCATCGCACCCGCGACGACCGGGCCATTCCGGCTTGGCGCGCCAGTCGCAAAGACAACGGTTACAGCGTTGAACTGCCCGCCGAATGGCTGGCCACCAATCCGTGGACGGCAGCCGCTTTCGGCGAAGAAGCCTCGGTCTGGAAGCAGCTCGGGCGTGAATACACCCTCGTGTCGAAAACGCAGAGGAAAATCGCATGAGCTCATCCCCGCGCTTGCAGGTCGAGCCGGGGAGAGTGGTGTTGTCCGGTTGCTGGACGCTGGCCGAAATGCTGCCGCAACTGCCGGTCCTGGAGGCAAGGCTGGCGTCATGTGCCAGCCACGACGATTGGGATTTGTCCGCAATAACGCGCCTCGACAGCGCCGCTGCCGTGCTGCTGTGGCGCACCTGGGGCGCCCGGTGGCCGGGCGGCCTGGTCGCCGACGAACTGCATCGCCAGGTACTCAAACGGGTTGCCGAACTGCCGCTGGAGATCGCCGAACAAGCCAGGCCTCGTCGACGTTTCCCGGAAATGGTCGGCGCCTTCCTGCTCAAGGCGGTGGGCAATCTGCGCGGCATGATTGCCCTGTTCGGCCAGTTGTTGCTCGATGTCGCCTACCTGGTCCGCCATCTGCAGGATGTGCCGTGGAAGGAATTTACGGCCAACGTCTACAAGGCCGGGGCGCAGGCTCTGGCGGTGACGGCGCTGGTCGGTTTCCTGATCGGGGTGACGATCAGCTATCTCTCGGCGCTGCAACTCAAGAGCTTTGGCGCCGACCTGTTCATCGTCAATATTCTCGGCATCTCGATCATCCGTGAACTCGGGCCGGTGCTCGTTGCCGTGCTGGTGGCCGGCCGTTCCGGCTCGGCGATGACGGCGCAAATCGGCGTGATGCGGGTCACCGAGGAAATCGACGTGCTGTCCACGATGGGAATTTCGCGCACCATTCGTGTCGTTTTACCCAAAATTTTCGGGTTGACCGTAGCAATGCCCTTGCTCGTCCTGTGGACCTCGGCTGTGGCGCTGTTCGGCGGCATGCTGGCGGCGCTGCTCCAGCTCGACCTGTCCTTCGCCTATTTTGTCGACAACCTGCCGCGGGCCGTGCCGGTGGCCAATCTGGTCATCGGCCTGAGCAAGGGCGTGGTTTTCGGCTTCGTCATCGCCATTGTCGCCTGTCATTTCGGCCTGCACGTCAAACCGAATACCGAGAGCCTGTCGGCCAGCACGACCAGCGCCGTGGTGACGGCGATCACCACGGTCATCCTCTTCGACGCCATTTTCGCCGTGTTCACCCGCAACATCGGTGTGCCATGAACCAGTCACCCGTCATCGAATTGAACGGCGTCGGCGTCAGCTTCGGCGGGCAGGCTGTCCATCGCGATTTGTCCCTGCGCGTCGAAGAGGGCCAGATCGTCGGCTTGCTCGGCGGTTCGGGTAGTGGCAAGACCACCTTGTTGCGCGAAATTCTTGGCCTGTTGCGGCCGGATGCCGGCACCGTCCGCCTGTTTGGCATTGATCTCAACGATCCCGATGTCGACCGGCAGCGCAACCTGCGCCGGCGCCTCGGCATGCTGTTCCAGCAAGGCGCCCTGTTTTCCGCCCTTTCGGTCTTCGACAACATCGCCTTTCCGCTGCGCGAACTGCGCTGTCTCGACGCCGACTGGATTCGCCGCCTGGTCCACCTCAAGCTGGCCATGGTCGGACTCGAACCGGCGCACGGCAAGCTCATGCCGGCCGAGTTGTCGGGCGGCATGGTCAAGCGCGTCGCGCTGGCCCGCGCCCTGGCCCTCGAGCCGGAGCTGCTGCTGCTCGACGAGCCGACGGCCGGCCTCGATCCCGACCGCAGTCAGAATTTTGTCGAACTGGTCGGCTCTCTTCAGCGTGCGCTTGGTCTGACCGTCGTCATGGTCACCCACGATCTCAATACCCTGGCCGGACT